>ERZ772967.99-NODE-99-length-71522-cov-27.785244_pt1 | contig 71522 bp, 64 predicted proteins | sample MGYA00511677_ERZ772967 | MGnify/ENA primary metagenome ERZ772967 (study PRJEB29015, sample SAMEA2737931) | human oral metagenome | biome: human oral; feature: human-associated habitat; material: dental | place: China | collected 2146 ...
TGTCGGTTCTTCGGGCAGGGGGTCTGGTGTGTCGTCGTCGGGTTCTGGTGGGTTTCCTGTGTGGGGGTGGGTCGGTGCCGGTGCGGGGGCCGCGGCCGTCGCTGCGGTTGTCGCGTTTGCGGCTGGGCGCAGGAGGCGCACCGACGACTAGGGTCTCGGGTGGGCCGGGGGCGTCCGCCGTTCTGCGAGGACTTCCTCCTCAGCGCCGGGGACCGCAGCCGCGCTGACGGGGTTTTATGCGACTGGGTTCTTGCCGGAGCTCAACCGAACTCCAGTGTCTTGGCAGGCGCTCTTTCTTACCTGTATTTCACTCCCCGGATACGCCCGGAGCTTCTAGCAGAAGATCCACAGTCGGCTACGGCCACCGGCGCGCTCTTGGCGTCCGGACACGGTTCGTTGAGATGGCTCTTGTTTTCGGACAGGCCCTCCGCGAAGGCAACCCTGGGCGTTAGGCTGGTGTTTGCACGGTCGGCATGTATCAGTTTGCCCGTCGATTCCGATTGTCTGTTCCTTTCGGGGAGTTAGAGGAGATTCAATATGGTTGTTCGGACGAGACGTCTTCCGCGTTTTCTTGCGTCTCTCGTGGGACTCGTCGCTTTGCTTCTGACCGGGTGCAAGATCGATGGGACGGTCGAGTTCCAGGCCGACGGGAGCACGAAGATCGATCTGACCTTCGAAGACTCCGACGGCACAATGACCAAAATCCATCAAACATGCGAAGCCTTTCGCGTCATGTTTCTAGGGCAAGTCACATTCATTAAAAACCCGAAAATTGAGGACATTACCCCTCCCCGGGGGTACACGACGTGCAGGGTGACCTCAAACGAACCATTCGTCGGAGGATTTGGTTTTAAGGAAAACAAAGACACGTACTCTTTCGTATTTCCGAGTAATCACGCAGAGGACGGTTTTCGTAAATTTCAAGTGCGGATTGTGGTGACAATGCCGGGGAAGGTCATCAAAGCCAGCAAGGGCAAGGTCAGCGGGAACAAGGTCATCGTCGATACCTTCGACTTCGCCAACACCGGCATTTCCATTACGGCGCAAAAAGGGCAAGGCCCCTCTGCGGACAAGTCTGCCGGTCCTTCAAATGGGAGGCCTGGTGTGTCGTCGTCGGGTTCTGGTGGGTTTCCTGTGTGGGGGTGGGTCGGTGCCGGTGCGGGGGCCGCGGCCGTCGCTGCGGTTGTCGCGTTTGCGGCTGGGCGCAGGAGGCGCACCGACGACTAGGGTCTCGGGTGGGCCGGGGGCGTCCGCCGTCCAGCGAGGACTTCCTCCTCAGCGCCGGGACCCTAGCGGCGTTGACGCGCCGAAGCCTTGAAGGGGCCAAGCGGGCGGGTGCGGGGAGCCGGTTGGCTTTCCGCACCCGCCCGCCTATTTGGTTTGTTTTATCGGGGTTGAGGGTTGGTGTTGTCGATGTGTCCTGCGGGGAGGAAGGTGACGGTTTTGTCGTCTTCGTAGGGCACAATCGATTGGGTCGGCTCGTCGTTGCGATGGCGGCGTGCCTTCTTGTTTTTGTCGGGTCTGCCGGTCAGGTTGTGCAGGGCCCGCGAGGCCGATCCGCCGCGGACCCCAGCTTGGCCCGTGCCGGGCTGGGAGGGTCTGGCGCCGGTTGAGGCGCTGCGAGCGGCCGCGCCCCCGCGTGATGAACCGGCTCGGCGCGAGGATGTGCCGGTCTTTTGGGAGGAGCCGGTGCTTTGGGATGAGCTGGTGGTTGGTGTGCGTCCGCCGGTGAGGATGCGCGCCGCCGAACCAGAGCCCGTTCCTCGTGCGGGGGTGCGTCCGCCGGGCTGCCCGGCTGAAGCCGCTGCGGTTGTGGGTTTGCGCACGGCGGTGGTTGTGCCCCGCAAGATGCCCGAGGAGCGCCCCGAGAGTGTCGAGGAGGCGGTCGGCGTGCGCGCGGCGGTCGTGGTGCCGCGCAGGATGCCCGACGAGCGGGCGGAGGCTTGTGCTGGGGCGGGTCGGGCGATTCCGGTGGCCCCTCCCCGCACGCTGCCGGACGAACGCCCAGCGGCTGTCGAGCCTGTTGTCGTTGTTTGTGCGCGGGCGGCGGTGGTGGCTCCGCGCACGATGCCGGCCGAGCGGGCCGAGGGGGTTGGGGCCGCTCCCGCTGCGCGCACGGCAGACGGACGATAGGCGGGCGTCTGCACCGGACGGGCGGCTTGGTAGGCCCTGTAGCCGGCGACAGCGGCGCCTCCGCCGACGGCTGCGGCTGAGGCGAGCGGGTTGAACACCGCGGGCGAATGCCCGGCGGCGCCGACGGACGGGTTTGACGGGGCGGTCGCGCCGGAGGCCGGCGGGGCGTAGTGCGTGCCCTGCAACGACACGCCCCCGCCGATCGGACCTGCCGCGGGGCCGCCTCCGCTCGTTGGGCCGCTGCCGCCTGCCGCGGGCCCGTGTCCTCCGTCTGGGGCGTGGCGCCCTGGTGCGCCGAGGGAGGTGTCGACGGAGGCGGCCCAGGCGGTCGCCGAGCGCGCCGGCCCGGTGTTTTGCCCCGCTGCAGGCCCGTCGCCGACTCTCTCGTTTCCTGGGCGCGTGTCCCTGGAGCCGGCGTGGGCGGTTGTCTGGCCGGTGCGGCCGTCGGGCGGGAGGGTGTCGATGGCGGCCAGGATCCGGCCGTTGAGCTTGGACAGCGACTTCTTCGCCAACGCATCGATCTCAGCGTGCGCAGCCTCACGCTGAGCCTCAACCTCGGCCGCTGTCACACCGGCACTCGGGACGCCCAGCACAGTTGCATTGGCTCGCCCTAGCTGTTCAAGGTTTTTGTTGACGGTTTTGAGTTTGGTTTGGATTTCGATGCTTTCGTTTCTGGCGTCGATTCCGGCGGTGAGGGCTTCGGTGGAAGCTTTGACGATTTGTTTGAGCCTGTCGGAGGCCTTGATCATCCGCCTGGCCAGCCGGTCAAAAGAGGCGCGGGCCGCCTGCCCGGTGGCACCCTCCAAACCCAAATCGGCGGCGACTTCGCGGTTGCCGGCGGCGATCTCGACCAGGGCCTGGCTGACGGAGGTCAGATGCCGGTGGGAGTCTTCCATGGCGCTGGTGCGCCAGGCCTCCATCTTGTGCAGCCGGTCAGCATGCGGGGTGGCCATAATTACTTGCCTCCCCACTGGGAGAGCCTGTCGATGAGGCTGCGGGCCTGGGCGTAGGCCTGGACGTATTCCTTCATTTCCTCAGGGCGCCGGTAGGTGAACTTTCCGTCCACCGCGGCCAGGCGCTCCAGGTACTTGGCCCGCTCGGCCTCGTTGACCCCCTCGATTGAGGAGACGGCCTCTTTGAGTTGGCTGATGCAGTGCTTTTGCTGGTGCGAGACGGTTGTGAGTTCGTTTTCGGAGGCGAACAGGGTCGCGTGCAGCGGGGTGTGAAACTGGTCGAACTCGCCGATGCCGCAACTGTCCTGCCCGCTTGGAGCGGGGGTTGACGACAGTGCTCCTGTGGCGGCCTGGGCCCCCAGGGCGAAGTCGCTTTGGGCCTTGTCGAATCGCTGGCCCTCTTTCTCCAGGCGGCTGACGGCCTGGTCGAGTTTGTCCCGGTTGAGACGAAGTTGAGACACGGGCGCTTCCCTTCCTTCCAAGGGTGTCGTCATTGGTCAAGAACACCGCATTCGCGCACTTAGGCAAACACGGCGGACAGACTGCGAGTCCCTGCGGCCGACCGGCGGCAAGACAGGGTATGCACGCCCTGCTTGCCGCGGCCCCACAGGCTTACAGCGCCGTCAAGGACTAACGATAGCAGCCCCGGCCGCCTGGCGCACCCCCTTTCCCATAGTAAATTTTTGCCTGCCTTTGCCATGATTGCCTTCCAGACGCGTTACTGTGCGGGAAACCCGGCCCCGGCCGTCCGGAAACTCCCTTCGCCACAACCAACCAAACATGGCCTTAACCACCATGCCAAACATGTCCAAAGAGAAGAAATAGGTATCTTCCACAGATTCAATCCCTTCTATTGGCTTAGAACAACACTTCAAACGTCGATAGACATGTCTATACAGCAAACTATCTTTCCGAAGACTTTTCGAAAATATCAAGGATAAACTTGAGTCAATTTCTGCATTACCAGGAAACGCTGACCGCAGACGACAGCGGCACTCCACGTGCCCGGACAACCCGGCCGACGGAGCAGTTAGCAAACCCGCACCCGCCATCCGCCGGCCTAGGTCGGATTGCCGTTTCGGACAGCCCCGCCTATGCAACACCGCCGTTTCCGGCCAGGCCGTTATCTCAGGCGATCCGCCTCCCAGGTCAAACGGCCGTCTAGGACAGACCGCCGCCTTGAGCGACCCGGCATTGAGGCGGGCGACACCCTTAACGCCACAGCCGCCAAGGCCCCACCGCATCCGCCAGATGCGGCTTCACTGTTGCACACTCGCCGCGGAGTACGGCTTTGATCCCACCGCATCCGCTAGGCGCGGCTACTCCAAGCGCCCTTCGCGCACCAGACCGGCGGCGGCCTCGAACTCCCTGGCCGTGGAGGCGAAGGCGTCGCGGCGCCTCGTCACCTCCGTGGCGAGAGGATCGGAATCCTCCGCTATCCAGACGGACTCAATGCCGCCGAGCGTAGCGGCGAGGCGGGCCGAGCGGTCAAGCAGCTCGGCGAAATCGCCCTCGTAGGCGCCCGCTAGAACAAGGTCCCATTCTTGACGCAAAGCGCCCGGCTTGGGCAGTTCCGCCTCGGCGCCGTCTGCGGCCGCCTTCGCGACCTCGTAGCGCCGGGCGACATCGTCCTTGTCCCGGCGAATCCACTCACGCAGAAGGTACCCGCGCCAGAGTATCCCCGGCAGGCTGTTTTCGGGCGAGCGGACCCAGGTTTCGGCGACCACGTCGACGCCTTCCTCGTCCACCAAATCGAGGATGCGGGCGACGAGGGACCGATCTTTCTCACGGAAATGCGTTCCCATGGGTATGAGCGCCTGCGCCGAGGTGTGTGCAAGCTCGGAGTTGTAGGCGACGTCGGCGTCGCCCTCGATCGCTTCTATCTGAGCGTCTTCCAATTGAGCAGGACGTCGCGGCTGTTTGTTCATCGATTTCCTCCTTCAAGGTGACACCTCTATTGTGACGTAAATTGCAGCTCAAAGGGAACTCCCTTCGCCGTTCGATCGGCCGGCACTCGCTTCCACTGCAGCAGCACTCGCTTCCACTGCAGCGGCACTTGCCTTCCTGGTTGCGGCGGCAGGTTGCGACGGCACTCGCTTTTCTGGTTGCGGCGGCACTCGCGCTCGATTTCCCGACTGCGGCTGTATGCGACGGTCTCTTCCACATCGGGCCGCGGCGTGGTAAGTTCATCGGGTACATTCCATCGAACACGGGGATTCAACATGACTTTCCTCCGCATGCACCGCACGTACGCGACGAACCATTCCGCGCACGCCATGTGCATGTGCTGTTCGATGCGTTCGCGAATGTGTTGATCTAGGCCGTTTGGATCCAATTCCCCGGAATTGGTCCGTTGGATCCGGTTCGTCAGATCGGACTCGTCGGATCTAGCTCGCTGCGTCGATTCCAGCCTCGGTCTGCCGCTGCGCGCATCGCCTCAACGGCATTCGTGCGCGACGCAGCGACGCCGGAAGGCCCTTGCCGAGGTCGCCGACGCCGCCCACCGAGATCCGACGCCGCCCGCTGAGATCCAAAACCGCCCGCCCAGATCTAAAACTGCCTACCCAGATCCGAAACCGCCCGCATGCGCCTTGGCGCTTCCGCGCATCCTTGATGTTTTCGTGCGTTCGCGGCGAGCCTCATGCGCTGCCCCTCTGACTCCTGCGGGTCGCTCGCTTTTGTCCGGTCAGCGGCTTTCCGGCTCAACCACAGCAATTTCAACCACAGCAGCTTCAATCGCAACAAGAAGGAACACCATGTTATTGACCGGTTTCGCCCTCGGCGCCGTCCTGGGCTTCGTCTTTCAACGCGGCCGTTTTTGCGTCACGGGCGCGTTCCGCGACGTGTGGCTGATCAAATCCACTCGGTGGCTCACCGCATTCCTCGTCGCCATCGCCGTCCAGGCGGTGCTCGTCCAGCTCATGACGTCCTTCGGGTGGATCGCCCCGGAGCCAGACCGGCTCGCGATCTGGGCGGTCGCAAGCGGCTCGTTCGTATTCGGGCTCGGCATCGTGCTCGCAGGCGGCTGCGCGACGGGAACCTACTATCGGAGCGGCGAAGGCCTCATCGGCTCGTGGATTGCGCTGGGCCTGTACGCCTTCACGTCGGCCGTCATGAAGCGCGGCGTCGGGAAGGGCGTCACCGACACCCTCAAAGGCGCCACGCAAGAGGCCGCCACGATCCACGAAATCTTCCACGTTTCCCCGTGGGTCCCCACGACGGCGCTCGCCCTGCTCGTCGGCTGGCTCGCCGTCCGCCAGGCTCAGAGCACGCAGGCGCCAATCGCCGCGCTGCCTCCGCGAAAGACGGGGATCGCCCACGTGCTCTTCGAAAAGAGATGGAATCCCAATGCGACCGCGCTCATAGTGGGCGTTCTCGCGGCGGCCGCCTACCCGCTTTCGGCGGCGACGGGGCGCAATGCCGGGCTCGGAATCACGACGCCGTCGGCAAACGTCGTTTCTTTCCTTGCGACCGGCGATTCGTCCTTCGCGGACTGGGGCGTGTGGTTCGTTCTCGGCATCATTCCCGGCTCTTTCATCGCTGCAAAAGGCTCGGGGGAATTCCGGCTGAGGGCGCCCGACGCGCGAACCGCCGTCAGGGCCGTGTGGGGCGGGATCTTCATGGGGATCGGCGCCTCGATCGCCGGCGGCTGCACCATCGGCAACTCGCTCGTCCAGTCCGCGCTGTTCTCGTGGCAAGGCTGGCTCGCGTTTCTCTTCACCTTCCTCGGCGTCGGCACGGGGGCCAAGGCGTTCGTGCAGTCCCATCGGAGGGCCGACGCCGTTGTGAGGGAAGCTGCGCCGGTCCTGGCCCGCTAGGCCGCCGGTCATGGCCTGCTAGGCGGCGACCCTCACCCGCTGGGCGGCGGCGCTCAAGGGAGCGTTTCTAGCGGCCGACGCGTTTAAAACCGACGCGCCGACAGTGCGCGATCACGATCGACGCGCCATCGCCGTCGGCGCTCCGGCACGTCGAAAAGCCCGTCACATCGAAAAGTCCGGCACATCAAACACTCTGTCATCAGCGAAAGGAAAAAGATGAACTTCATCAAGATCAAGAACAGGCGCCCCGCGGCCGTTCCCGTGACAGCCAGCCAAAGCGGCGAAAGCCACGGCGAGGGAAGTCAGGAAGGCGGCTCGAAGAAGTACGTTCTCGACACGATCGGGCAGGTGTGCCCGTTCCCGCTCGTGGAGGCCAAGCGCGCCATCGGCGGCCTCCGCTCCGGCGACGAACTCCAGATCGACTTCGACTGCACCCAAGCGACGGATTCGATCCCCGCCTGGGCGTCCGCTGCGGGGCACGCGGTGACCGACTTCCGGCAGATCGACAAAGCCACTTGGACGATCACGCTTCGCAAGGCTTGACCGTCACGCGGGTTCGCTTCTGGCCTCACGCCGGTGCGGCGCCGGCAGCCTCGCGCAAGCGCGGCGTCTGCGGTTCAGACCGCTTCGACGTCGTCGGCTTCACTGGTTCGACGTCGGCCGCCTCAGGCTGTAGACTACTCGCGGGCCTGTAGCTCAATGGTAGAGCCGCGGACTTTTAATCCGTTTGTTGTGGGTTCGAGTCCCACCGGGCCTACTCGCGAGGGCGGGGCCGATCGGCCCCGCCCTCTCCCATTCGCGGACTCGCGTCGGCTGATCTCCGCATCCGCACCGAACACGGTGTCAATGTCGATCCGCCGCATCAACGTGGGCTGATTCTCAAACCCCGTCTCTTTCGAGCGCTCACCGGTTTCGAGCGTTGCCTCTTTCGAGCCCTCGTCCTTGGAGACCGCGCCCCTTCTCGGCTGCCGGACAGGGATGCCTTCGCCATGGTTTGTTAAGTAGAATTGCTTGTATGTTCACGTACCAGTCCCTGGTTTTCAAAGTTCACGAAGCGTCCCACGATTTGCTCAACGCACGCGCAACAGTGGAAAGGACGCTCAGATCGATAGCGAGGCAGGCTGGTCTTCACGTCGTCGACTCGGTCACCCATCTGTTCTCCCCTCAAGGCATAAGCGCGGTGCTGCTCCTGTCAGAATCTCACGTGGCCATACACACGTGGCCGGAGGAGGGCGGCGGCTACGTCACCCTCACCACATGCAAACCTGTGGACGAGCAGAATGCCGAGCGAATGCAGGAAGCGATTCGGACGGCGTTTCACGCAATGAAAGTCACTAGGAAAACGGTGGATGTCTAATGTCGAAGAATAAAGTGCGGCTGAGCCTCAACGAGAAACTGACGGGTTCGCAGGGCACTTACACGGTCAGAGGAAACCTGAGTCTGAAAGCGTGGGATCGCGAGGACAATCGCTACTACGACTGGGAAGAGTGGGAACTGATCTCCTTCAACAAGGGCGACGTGTGGCTCGAATGCGACCACTGCAATCGCGAGATCTCCCTCTATGAGCCCGTCAGCATGCCCGAGGAGCTCCCCAATCCCGAGACGCTCACCGCCGGCGAACGGATCCGCATCACGCTCCCCGACGGTTCCAGCGTCCGGGCGAAGGTCGAAGAAGCGGCCGTCGGCGAAGTCACCGCCTCGGAAGGGACAACGCGCTACAACGTCCACGCGAAGGACAAAATCGCTTACGCGGTGCTCAGATACCACGACGACAACGGCGTCATGGGTCAACTGAACATTGAGACGTACAACGGCGCCGAGCTTTCCTGCTACACGAAGACCACCTTGAGCGAGGAGAGCCAAATTCTCCTTTTCGGCAAGAAGCTCCTGCCGCGCTCGGGCCGGCACTCCGGCATGCTCGGCGTCGTCGCGATGGTCCTCGCGCTCATAGCCGTCGTCGCCATCGTCAGCTTCATCGCATCGAAGGCGATCGAAGACGAAACCGAAGGCACTTACGACCCCGACACCGGCACCGGAAGCACCTACGACTCCGACGGCGGCTACTATCCTTATCACCGTCCCATTTACCGGCCCAGGTACAGCAACAACAACGGCGGCGGCGGATACCGCCCGCGCAGCGTCTACGGCGGGGGCGGAGGCGGCATAGGGAAGTAACCCGTCGAACTCTTCCGCGCACCCATTCGCACACTCGTTACACACCCGCAGCCTATTGCACACGAAAGGAAAATCATGTTCTCATCCACGATCCTCGCAGACACCGTGCTTCACGACGTCGACACCTTCGGATTCAGCTGGGCCTCGATACTGAGCACAGTCCTCTACGCCGTCCTCGGCTTCACGCTGCTCATCCTCTTCGCGGTCATCACCAATTTTCTGTTCAAACTCGACATTCGCAAAGAGCTCGTCAAGGACGACAACGTCGGAATGGGAGTGGCAATCGCCGGGCTGGCCATAGCCACCGCGATCATCATCGCGGGGACGATCAGCAGCTGATGCCCCCCTCGAAGACGTCCCGCGCAGAGAACACCACCCTCTTCGCGGCCGCGCTGCTCGTCGCCATCGGCGGTTTGGTCTACGAGCTGATCCTCGGGACGACGGCGTCGTACCTCATCGGCGACTCGATCACCAGCTTCAGCCTCGCGACGGGCATCACCCTTTTCGGGATGGGAATCGGCTCGCTGCTGGTCAAATGCATCCGCTGGCGGCCTTCCACCAGCTTCGCGGTCAACGAGATCGCTCTGGGGTTCATCGGCGGAAACTCCGTGCTCATCCTTCACCTGGCTTTCACGTTCACCAAGCTGCACTGGGTCGCCTTTTCCGCCGTAAGCCTGGTGATCGGCATCCTCATCGGCCTGGAAATCCCCCTGCTGGTGAAGATGTTCGCCGCCTTCGGCCGAAAGTCGTCGGTTGAGCTGCTGAGCAAAGTGCTGGCCATCGACTACTTCGGGGCCCTTGTGGCTTCGCTCGTCTTTCCCCTGCTTTTGCTTCCCCAGCTGGGGCTCATGCGCAGCGCCTACCTCGTGGCCGCCCTCAACATCGCCGTCGCCGTAGCCATCCTCTTCCGGCTGAAGAGCTCAAAAAGGCTTCTCGCCTCGAGCATCGCCGTGGCCGTTGCGCTTCTGGGGATGTTCGCCGGCGCAAGCTACTTCGAGAAGGCGATCGACGCCGAAGCCTACCGCGACCCCGTCCTCGTTTACGAGCAGTCTCCCTACCAGAAGATCGTCGTCACGAAATACGGCAAGGATCTGCGCCTCTACCTCAATCGCCAGCTGCAGTTTTCCAGCCTCGACGAGGTCCGCTACCACGAGACCTTGGCAGCCAGCGCGCTGACCTCCGTCAAGGACCCGCGCAACGTCCTCGTGCTCGGCGGGGGCGACGGGCTGTTGGCTCGCGAGCTGCTCAAGTACCCCAGCGTCAAACGGGTGACCGTCGTCGACATCGACGCGAAAGTCACGGATCTTGCGAGAAACAACCGCCTGCTCAAGGAGGTCAACAAAGGGTCGCTGAGCGATCCGCGCGTCAAGGTGGTCAACGCCGACGCCTTTCGCTTCGTCCACGACGCGAAAGGCACATACGACGCCGTTCTCATCGACCTCGTCGACCCCTCGAACGAACGGATGGCCAAGCTCTACTCGAAGCAGTTTTACCGAAACGTCTCCGAAAGGCTGAGCCCGAAGGGGGTCATGGTCACCCAGGCGACGTCGTCCTTCTTCAGCCCGCACGCATTCCACATCGTGGCCAACACGGTCCGCGCGGGCCAATCCGGATACGCCGTCTTCCCCTTCTCGCACAACATCCCCTCTTTCGGCGAGTGGGGATTCGTCCTTTCGACGAGGAATCCGAGCGCGCTCCTCAAGCAGCCGCTGGCGCCGGGCACCTCCTATCAGAACAAGAAGCTGCTTGCCTTCATGATCCGCACGCAGCCGCCGAAAGTGCCGAAAACCGAGGTTTCGACCCTGCTCGAGCCGCGGATCATCGACGCCTATGAGTCCGACATGCGCCAGTGGCGGTACTACTGACCGCCCCTCGGCAGCGGGCGCTCCCCTAAAGCCGGTTCGGCTAGACTCTTGTGGAAAGCGGCGACGACGGCGCTTCTCGAACGAGGCCGCCCGAAGCCGCGCGGCGGCTATCGGGTCTGCGGCGGTTCGCCCAACGCAAGCGACTCGGACTCGGCAGGCCGTCGCGCACTAAAGCGCCGTCGCGTCTAAACGACAGGAGAAACATGGACATCGCGGTCATCGGCTCGAACAACGTCGATCTCATCACCTACATCAACCGAATGCCTCGCGAGGGCGAGACCCTCGAAGCGCCGAAATTCCAGATGGGATGCGGAGGGAAGGGGGCAAACCAGGCGATCGCGGCCGCACGGCTCGGTTCGCGCGTGCTCATGCTCACCAGAGTCGGCAACGACGTGTTCGCGGAAAACACCGTCGCGAACTTCGCCGCAAACGGCGTGGACACCGCACACGTGCTGAGAACCGAAGCGTCCTCCGGCGTCGCGCCGATCTTCGTGGACCCCGAAGGGCGCAACTCGATCCTCATCGTCAAGGGCGCCAACGGCCTCCTTTCGCCCGAGGACGTCGCCGACGCCGCCGAGGACCTGGCCAAAACCAGGCTCATCGTGCTTCAGCTCGAAATCCCGCTCGAAACGGTCTATGCGGCGATCGAATTCGGCAACACGCGAGGGATACCGGTTCTCCTCAACCCCGCCCCCGCGCATCCCGAGCTGGACCTCGACCGCATCAAGGGGTGCGACTATTTCATGCCGAACGAGTCGGAGCTGGCGCTGCTGACCGGCATGCCGGTGGAAACCCCCGAACAGGCGGAGGCGGCGGCGCGCAGCCTGCTTGACGCCGGAATCCGCAACATCGTGGTCACGCTGGGCTCGCGCGGAGCCCTGTGGATCGACGAATCGCAGACGAAACGCATTCCCGCCGCGCCCGTCGCCGCCGTCGACACCACGGGCGCCGGCGACGCTTTCATCGGCTGCTTCAGCCACTGCCTCGTTTCCGGCGACGATTTGTCCGGCGGCGATCCGGCCGCCCCCGGCGGCGATTTATCGGACCGCGTTCTGGCCGCCCCCGCCGACGTCGAATCGGCCCTGGCCGCTGCGTGCCGTTACGCGGCCGACTCCGTGACGAAGCTGGGAACCCAAACCTCGTATGCCACCCGCGAAGAGTTCATGGCAAAAACTGAATGAGCGAAGCTCGGGTCGAGGGGCGATCACGTTAAAGAAGGGCACGCGCCAAACCGAAGCGCACGGTACACGCACGCATTGAAAGGCCGGGGGCATGTCGCCCCCGGCCTTGCGGATCCTCCGACGAGAACCGGCGCTCGCCGAACGAAAGAGCGCAAACAGTGCGATTGCGCCCCTCGGTCTCTGTGCCGCCGCGGACCTTGTGCCGCGGCGGTCTTTACGCCGTCGCCGTCGCGGACCGCCCGTCGCTGCTCGCAGCGCGTCGGTCAGCCCGCGCCGCGGCCGCTCAGCCGTTGTCGGCGGCTGACCTCAGCATCCAGGCCTGCTTCTCCAGTCCCGTGGCGATGCCGATGAGCAAATCGTTGCTCAGATGGTCGACGTCGTCGACCGGGTCCAGAGTGGACTTGATCCGGTCGGAAACCGTCATAAGCAGCTCCTCGAACTGCGAGTAGACCTCGTCCACGCTGAGAAAGCCGGCATCGAACTGCTTGAGGCCCGATGCGGCGGCGACGGTCGCTGCGCGGGCGTCGGGAACTCCGCCGAGGGCGGCAAGACGCTCGGCGACGTCGTCGGAAGCCACACGGACTTCGTCGACGATCTCGTCAAGCTGCAGATGCAGGGCGCGGAAACGCGAGCCCTTGATGTTCCAGTGCGCCTGCTTGCCCAGCAGGCTGAGGTCGGTCAAATCGACGAGGGCCTGTTGAAGCGCCTTCTCGACGACGGGAGAAAGCTTCTGGTTGGTCATATTCGCTCTCTTTCCGCGAGCACGAGGTTCGCGCCCGCTTCTTAAACTTGAATGATTCTAGTTTATTCCTGTTTGGGCGGTTGCGTCCACCACGTCATCAGGCTATCGCGTCACACCGGCGCTTTTTTCGAGGCTGGGGCGCTCCCGCGTTTCCTGCGCCCGAAGGCATGGGGCGATCGACAGCGGGCCCCGGCCGATCGCCGGGGCCCGTCCGCAGTAAGCCGCCGTGTTCCTGCCGCGCCCCGCGCCCGTCGGCGAGTTCAACATCGTTCGCCTGTCGGCGGAAACCGGCGATTACAGATCCGCCACGAATCAGATCCGCTACAGATCCGCGATCTCCGCCGAGACGAACCAGGCAGCCTGATACGGCGCGAAATCAATGCGCGGGAGCCGCAAATCCCAGGAATACCCGCCCAGGAGCTCTCGGGCGTCGAAGCCCAGCCGCCGGGCGAGGACGTCGTGGCGCAGCGCCACGGTCTCACCGGTGAAGTTGTAGACCTGAACCATCGTCCCCAAGGGATGGTCCCTTTCGAGGACCAAAAGGCGATGCTCCGGGCTCTCCACCGGGATCGAGGGAACCGAGGCGTGAAGTTGAGTGGTGGCTGCGCGCACGGCCAAGATGTGGCGCAACGCGGCGTTGACGCGCCCGGCCGGGCTCTCGACGTCGGTCTCCACTCGCTTGGCGAGATCCCAATCCATGAACGGACGGTGCGCCCACCTGTTGTCTTCGGCGTGCGCCGGGTCATCGACGTAAGACATGTCGTTGAACAGGCCCAGCTCGTCGCCCATGTACAGCAGAGGGACGCCGCCGTATCCGCACACCACGGCGTACATCAGCGCGATCCGCTTGACTGCAAGGTCGATCGCCTCGGCGTCGTTTTCCTCGACGGCCTTCTCCAGCCCGGCGAGGCTCGCGCACGAGCCCGAGATTCGGCGGTCGCCTGTCACCGGGTTTTCCTGGAACACCAGCCCCCGGGAAAAGGATCCCGGATACCGCCCGGAGTAGAAGTCCGAGAGGTAGGCGCGGTGGCCGAATCCCGTCACGCCGACCATCTCGGCGTCGTGGTCGGAAATCGCCCACCCGATGTCGTCGTGGCACCTGACGTAGGTGGCCCACGTCGCCGTCGTCGGCTTATTCGGCATCTCGGAGAGGGCCACCTGGGCCATCTCAGCCCCGCCCGTGGCGATCGAGTTCCACAGCTGGACCATGAGCTCATTGTGATAAGCCATGTCCGAGACCAATCCGTGGTGCTGGCGCACGCCGAGGTAGGGCATGAGATCCTCGGGCGCGACGATGGCCTCGGCCTTGAACGCCACGGCCGGGGCGGCAACGCGCAGGCACCCTCGAAGCACCTGCGTCACGTCGTGGACTTCCGGTTGATTCTGGCAGTTGGTTCCGAGCCTCTTCCAGATGAACGCGATCGCGTCCAGGCGGAAGACGTCCACCCCCTTGTTCGCCAGCCAGCAGATGAGCTCGACGAACTCGTAGAGCACCTCGGGGTTGGCCCAGTTGAGATCCCACTGGTACTCGTTGAAGGTGGTCCACACCCACGCGTTCGCCGCGTCGTTCCACGTGAAGTTGCCGGGAGCGAAATCCGGGAAGATCTCCGGGAGCGTCTTCTCGAACTCATCGGGCATCTTTCGGTCGGGGTACAGAAGGAAATAGTCCCGATACTTCGGGTCCCCCTCCCTGGCCTTCTCCGCCCACTCGTGTTCCTTGGCCACGTGGTTGAGAACGAGGTCCATCTCGAGGGAGATCCCGTTCTCCCTCAGGGTGGACGCGAGGGCCTCCAGATCGTCCATCGTCCCCAGGTCGGGCCTGACCTGGCGGTAGTCCTGGACCGCGTATCCTCCGTCGTTCGCGCCCTCTCGGGGCTTGAGGAACGGCATGATGTGGAGGTAAGTCACCCCCAGCCCCTTGAGGTAGTCGACGTGCTCCGCAACGCCTCGAAGGCTCCCGGCGAATCGGTCCGCGTAGGCGACGTAGCCGATCATCTCGGGCTGTTGCAGCCAATCGGGGCGCAGGATGCGCTCCTCGTCCAGCTCCCGGAGTTCGGCCGGGCGCTCCGCCATCGCGTCCTTTATGATCTTGGTCAGCCTGGCCTCGACCTCCGTCTCCCGCCCCGGATACACCTTGGCCAAAGCGGTGCGGACCTGCGGCGCGTAGCGCTTCCAGCGCAGATTGAAGTCACGCTCCGTTTCCGCGTCGAGAGGCATGTCAGCCCTCCCCGGCTGCTTCAGCGGCCGGGGCCCCGGCGTCGGCCGCAGCCTCCGCCCCTTCTTCGGGCGGGCGGACGATGAGCACGTCTCTGTGAGCCCGCCGGACGACGTCGGAAGCCACGTTGCCCAGCAGCCGCCCGACGATCGACGTGTCGCGGATGGCGCCGAGAACAAGCGCGTCGACTCGGTACTGCTTGGCCGCCTCGAGAAGCGCCTCGGCCGGTTCGCCGTCGACTAAGAGGGCGGCGGCGACGCGAACTCCGGTCCCTTCGGCGACGTCGACGGCCCTCTCCAAGGCATCGGTCGCCGCGGCCACGCCGGGCACCTGGCCCATGGTCGCGTACTTCGTGGCCGCTATCTCGGGGGACGACGCCGCATCGCGGTCGCTGATGGCCGTGTAGGCGCAGACGATCACGACGTCGGCTTCGTTGGAGGCCGCGATGGAGACGGCCCGCCGAACGGTCGGCCCGGCCAGCGGACTGCCGTCGGTTCCCACGAGGATCCGGCCGTACTTCGGCATGTTTTCGGTCATTTCGCTCACTTGCCTTCCTTGAAGTCTTCGGCCACCTTCGGCGGGGCGGAAACGTCGTCCATGTCTCGGATGGTCGGGGGCTCGTTGATCCACGTCATGGCAATCGCCCCCAAGCCCATGAGAACGCCGGTGAAGGTGATCGCGTTCGTCGGATTGCTGCCCAAGAGGTTCTCGTAGACCCACCCGAAAGTCACGGTCTCCAGCAGCTGCGGCAGCACGATCATCATGTTGAGGATGCCCATGTACACGCCGTACCTGTTCGAGGGGACCATGCGGACCGCCATGATGTACGGCACGCCCAAAAGCGACGCCCACGAGATGCCGAAGCCGATCATCGGCAAGAAAACGAGGAACTTGTTGGTGACGTGCGGAAGGATGAGAAGCGATACGAGGGCGCATATGAGGCTCGCCGTGTGAACCCACTTGGCTCCGTGCCTCTTCGCAAGAGACACGAGGCCGAAAGCCACCATGAAGGTGACGACGTTGTACGAGGCGTTCAGAAGACCCGCCCACGTCGTCGCCTCTTTGTAAAGCTCCGATTCGCTGTTGGGCGCGTGGAACACCGATTTTGCTATCGCCGGCGTGATGAACTGCCAGTAGACGAACATGCCGTACCACTGGAACAGGTACACGAACCCCAGCTTCCGCAGTTCCTTCGGCATCTCGATGATGGCGCTGCCGATTTCCTTGATCGCCCCGAAACGCTCGCCGCTCTTCTTCTCGCGCATGCGCTGAAGCTCTTCGGGCGTGGGGGGAATCTCTTTGGTGGACAGGACCGAGGCCAGGACGGTGGCGATGGAACACACCGAGCCCAACATGAAGGCCCCGAAGACGTAGTACGGCAGGCCCGAACCGGCCGTTCCCTCCCAGATGTGCTCAAATAGGAACATCGAGACGTTGGCGAGAGTGATTCCCAGACCCGCGAAGAAGGACTGGGCGAGGAAGCCCTTGGCCGTCTGGCTCGGCGGGAGCCGGTCGGCGATGAAGGCGCGGTACGGCTCCATCGCTGTGTTGTTCGAGGCGTCGAGCAGCCACAGGAGCAGGACGGCCATCCACACCGCCGAAACAAATGGGAAGAGGAAAAGGCAGATCGAACAGCCGATGGCGCCGACGACGAAGTACGGCTTTCGCCTCCCCCATCTGTCGCTCCACGTCCTGTCCGACATGGCGCCGATGATCGGCTGAATGAGAAGGCCCGTGATGGGGCCGGCCATATTGAGGATCGGCAGCTCCGATTCCTTGGCCCCCAGCATGCTGTAAATCGGGTTGATGGCGGTCTGCTGCATTCCGAACGAGTATTGGATGCCGAAGAAGCCGAGATTCATGAGGAGGATCTGCCTCATGTTCATCATCGGCTTGTGCCGAATGACCGTGGTATTTTTCTGCGTCATGGAATTCCGTTCTATGAGGCGGCGCCGGCGCCGTCGATGTATGCCTGAAGCCTGTCGAGAATGGACTCCCAAACCTTCGCGTAGTCGACCGCGGCCTGGGACTCATAGGGGCCCTGGACGACCCGCAGGAGGGTCTTGCCTTGGCCCTGCCTCGAAAACTCGACTCGCAGCTCGACGGCCCTGGAGGGATCGATCCCCTTGATTCCGGTGATTCTCTGCCGGCTCACAAGGACGTCCGGGTAGAAGACCTCGGTGTATATGCCGTCGACAACCCACGTCCTCGCGGGGTCGTCGTCGCGGACTTTCGTATGACGGAGGCGCCCACCGAGTCGCGGATCAAGTTCGACCGACTCAGGCACAACGTGCCAGCCTTCGGGCGCGAACCATTGCGCGAGTGCCTTCGGCTCGGTGAAAGCCCTGAACAAAACGTTGCGCGGCTCATTAAAGATCCGCTCAACCTCAAGGACTGTATCGGGTTCCATAATCGATTCCCCTGTTGCAATCGGACGGACATCGTCATAGGTGTCCGCAATGAACTCCTTCCGCACGGTCGCAGGATCGACGCCCCCTTCGCGAGTAGCAAACCTAACAATCGTGCAGCGGCGCTAGCCTATCAACGGCCATCCGACCGTCTCCCCACCCGTCTCACGTACAGGATAGCGCCCCTTCCCCTAAATCATGCGGAATTCAGCCAAATTTCAAAAGGATTGGTTGAAAACACACAGTGTGTGTTGCCTCACAATCGACGATTGTCGGGGACTTTTGTCCCCGCATTTCGCCGGTCCAGGCCTCGGATTTCGCCCGCGTGCGCCCCGGATCTCGCGCGGCCAAGCTTCGAACTTCGCCGGTCCGGGCTTCGGATTTCGCCGGTCCGGGCCTCGAATCGTTTGGCGGGGACGACGCCGGCGCCCCGAGCGCCTGTCAATCGACGTCGACGGCGAGCATGCGATGATCTGAAACGGCCAGGCGCCGCGTCGTCGCGTCTCCCGCCGCCCGGAAGCCGACCCCGAGGATGTGGTCGATCTGGGAGCTGGGCTCGTCGTCGGGATAGGTCAGCGCCCGCGCGAGGACTTCGTACTCGGTCTGCTTCCGAATGTCTTCGAGGTGCGTGTTGAGGTCGCCGAGGACGATTCGGGGGGCGTCGGGGATGCCGCGGCGGCGGGCGACCCTCGCCATGAAGTCCTCGAGGCGGCGCAGCTGCTTGCGATTGTCCGGCTGTTTCGTGGTCAAGTGCGTGGCGCCGACGACGACGGGCTTCGGTGTCAGAAGCACGGCGACTATCGCCATCCTTTGCTCCTCGAGGCGAAAGCGCCAGCCGAGGCGGCGGTCGGACGCCCTGCGCACAGGGTTCCTCCACGAAGGCAGCCTGAGGGCCCTGATGTAATCGACAGGGTACGTCGTGGCGACGGCGATGCCGTATCCGCGCCGCGAGCGCCGAAATATCCTGGCCATGAGGCTGCTCGGCGCCCGGCGACACGCCGCGAAGCGCCGGTGCTCCATTCCCGCGCCCTCGGCGAACGCCGAGAGAATCGATCTGCCGCGATCCTCCCTGACTTCTTGCAGCGCCAGCACGTCGGGTTTGAGCTGCGCGATTTCCGCGGCGGCCTCGCGGACCGCCTCGTCGTTCATGGCGCCGTCGCCCAGTGCGGCGCCGGCCCAGGACTGGTTGGCCCGCCCGCTCTGGACGTTGAAGCTCACAAGGCGCATAGGGTCACTCCGAGGGCTCGAAGGACAGGCTGACCGAGTTCATGCAGTAGCGTTGCCCCGTCGGGGTCTGCGGCGCGTCCGGGAACACGTGGCCGAGGTGAGAGTCGCAGGAGGCGCAGCGAACCTCGGTCCGAGGATAGCCCAGCTTGTAGTCGACGGCGGTGACCACGGAATCCGCCTCCGAGGGGTCGTAGAAGCTCGGCCAGCCGCAGCCCGAGTCGAACTTCGTCTCGGAGCGGAAGAGCTCGGCCCCGCATCCGCGGCAGCGGTAGACGCCTTCGCGCTCTTCTCCCAGAAGCTCGCCGCTGAAGGGGGCTTCCGTTCCGGCCTCGCGCAGCACGTGATACTCGGCGGGAGCGAGAACTGCGCGCCATTCCTCGTCCGTTTGCGGCACAAGAGGTTTCGTCATAACCACTATGCTGACTTTCGTCGCGTGACGTGTCCATCGCTCTCACTCTGAGCGGAATGGGCAAGTTTGGCGGCCGAACGACGCCCCCGGCTCACAAGCCGATTCTGCGCGGTCTCCGACGTCGCCGCCGTAGGCAAGTTTGGCGGCCGAACGACGCCCCCGGCTCACGCTGCGGCGCTCGACGCGTGAAGGCCGAGGCGCTGCGAAGCCGTCGCCCCGCAGCGCCTCGTGCACGGGCCGCAGTCGCCTATGCTTTGGCGCCGGCCTCGCCCTTGGCGCCCGCGCGAATCTCCGTGGCGGGGCCTTCGCCGCCTCCCGGGGGCTCTTCGCCGTCGACGCCTTCCGCGGAGCCCTGGGTCCCCTCCTTCTTGCGGGCGGCTTCCTCCCGCTCGCGCATGGCGTCCTCGCCGGGCCCGGCGAAGTCCTTGGCGCGCTTCTCCGCCCCTGCGGACCCGGTGAAGATCGAGGCTTCGTACCCGGTTTCCGTCAGCGGCGAGGGCGCCGTCTCGGGGCTCGGCTCGCGGTCGGCGAGAGGCACGCGCACCACCGGCGGGACCGCCGGGAACATCCTGGTGCCCGTCGGGCCGACGCCGTCGTGGCGCCGTTTGACGTGCGGACCGGACGGAGTCGCCTGGGGGCCGGCCGAACGGAACGTCGGGCGGCTCTCGCCTTTGCCGCCGGAGGGTCTGACGACGTCGGGCCTGCCGGAGTTCGGAGCGTCGGGCCTGCCCGCGGGAAGAAGGGCGTCCGCCGCGGGGATTTCCTCGAGCAGCGGATCGGGCGGGTTGACGAAACTGCGCCCGTGGGGGACCGCGTCGGGCGCGTTCGCCTGTATCCAGCGAACGAGCCGCTCGCGCACAAAGAACTTGAGGTCGATGAGGTTCGAAGGCGTCGCGGCGGAGACAAGCGCCGAAACTTGAATCGACGTGCTCTCGGCGGCGCGAACCTGAATGATTCCGGTGTTGCCGTCCCACAACGTGGTTTCCTTGAGGATCCTGTCGAGTTCGGCGCGCAGAGCCGGAATCGGAACGCTCCAGTCAAGCAGCAGGTCGACGTATCCGAGCATCTCGGGCGCCCGTCGCGTCCAGTTCTCGAAGGTCTTGGTGGTCAGTTCCTTGGACGGCACGATGAGTCTGCGCCCGTCCCAGACTTTGAGGACGACGTAGCTGAGGGTGATGTCCTCGACTTTCGCGTACTGGTCGTCGTTCCAGATGACGATGTCGCCCATGCGGATCGAGTCGGAGAAGGCCAGCTGCAGGCCCGCGAACAGGTTGCCCAGGGTCGACTGCGCCGCAAGGCCTGCGACGACGGAGATGACTCCGGCCGATGCGAAGACCGAGGTGCCGAACGCCCTTGCCAGCGGGAAGGTCATGAGGATCGCGGCGGCGCCCAAGATCCAGATCGAGACTCCGACCACCCTGTTGAGCACGCGGACCTGCGTCTGCACCTTCCAGTAACGCGACTGCCCGCTCGCCTTCACGCGATTGAGGATGAGGTCCTGGACGCCCGTCGCAACCGACGAGATGAGCCAGGTCAAAGCGGCGATCGTTGCGATGAGGAACGCGTGGTCGACCCACATGTTCCAGCCGACGTCCCCGCCGCTCGTGGCCATCGGCAGCGCAACCGAGTATCCGACCCACGCCCCGACGACGGCGAAGGAGACGCTCATGGGCCTGACGACCGGATGCGAGGCCTGCCTGAGAAAAACGTGACGCCGCATGATGAAGCGCATAAACATCTGGATGCCGATCGAAACCAGCATGCCCACAAAGAATCCGGTGCCCATGCCCAGCAGAATCGTCAGCGCGTCCACCGCGACAGAACCCGCCGTCTCCTTCACCGGGGGCTCCGCGCGCACAGCAGTCGCCGCAGGCGTGAACGCGGGAACGTACGTGAGTGCAGGAACGTCTGCGAGCGTGAGCTGCTGCGCGATCGCAGCCGAATGCGCCGACGTCGTCGCGGAACCCGTCGACGCCGCCGCGGAAACAACTTCGTAACCGTTTGCCAAGAATACTCCCATGCCCTCAAGGCTAAGCGATGCCGCCTGAAAGTACGCCATATTCCCGCGGAATATGGCCAAGGTTATGCGTTCGGGACTTCGCGCGGCGCACGCTTGCGGCCCTGCGGGGCACGCGATTGCGGCCTTGCGGGGCACGCGCTTGCGGCCTGACGGACCATGCGCACCCGGCGTCGCAAGCCGGGCGCCCGCCGTTTCACACCCCCGCCTTCGCGGCGTCGCGAACCGCCCGAGGGCGCCCTCCGCCGCCCGGACGCACCGGGAGTGCCTCTCGACTGCCAGGTCAACCGCCCCAGCCACAGGAGCATCAACCCGGCAAACGCCGAGCGGCGGCTTCGCCTTCCTGCGGCGCAGGCCCCTCGAGGGCCGCAAGCGCACCGTTGGCGTTGTGGGTAGAGGGGGCGGCGTTGCGGCAGGCCCCTCGAGGGCCGCAAGCGCACCGTTGGCGTTGTGGGTAGAGGGGGCGGCGTTGCGGCAGGCCCCTCGAGGGCCGCAAGCGCACCCAGGAACAACATGCGCTCCAGGAGCTTTGGGCCGGTGAGCAAGGCCACAGCCCATCCGGTTTTGCAATGACCCTCCCCTTTCCTCTAAGCTAATCGAGTTCCACCAGCCGGCAACGGTGAGGAACGGACAAACAGACAATCAGTCCGCCCCTATCGTCTAGTGGCCTAGGACGGCGCCCTTTCACGGCGCTAACACCGGTTCGAATCCGGTTGGGGGTGCGAGAAGGTCAATGAATCTTCATTGGCCCCGTAGCGCAGTTGGTTAGCGCGCCGCCCTGTCACGGCGGAGGTCGCGGGTTCAAGTCCCGTCGGGGTCGCGGACAATCGCCTGGTAAATCGGGCTTTCGTCTATCAGGCTCTGTAGCTCAGTTGGTAGAGCGTTCGACTGAAAATCGAAAGGTCACCGGATCGACGCCGGTCGGAGCCACTGCCTTTTCGGCATGTTTTTCGCGCTTCCAACGCGCGCCTCAGCCTTTCGGAACGCGCCGAGTTCTTGTTGGCACATGTAAAGAATTTTTACACGTTCCAAAAACGTGTAAAAAATTTGGCGACTTTTTTACACGTCAAGAATCCCGTGTCCAGAATTTTTCCATGTGGAAACCTGATCTTCCTTACAACGAACTCCCGTTCCCTCCCGTCGACGAACTGGAGACTCGCTCAATTCTTCGGGCGGCGGCGAACGCGCGAGCGGCGCTCGCCGGACTGGATCAGGCCGGTCAAACAGATTCCCAACCCAGAGATTCTCATCTCCCCTCTCTCCTCGAAGCACAGGCAAGCTCGGAAATCGAAAACATCGTGACCACAACCGACGACCTCTTCCGAGACGAAAACCTCAAGGAGCGCCGCCCCGGACCCAGCGGTAAAGGAGACTTGCGCTATCGGGAGGCTCTGTTCGCCGGGCTCAAGGAGGTTCGCCGTCGTCCCCTCAATACGAATATCGCCCTCGAGGCAAGCTCCCACATAAGCGGCTACAACATGGAGCTAAGGTCTTTGCCCGGCACTTTCATCGGAAACTCCACGACCTTGGAACGCCGGTACACGCCCCCCCCGAGAGCAAAGATCTCATCGCCCGCAAGCTCGGGGATTGGGAGAAGATCGTTCACATCGGAGACGAGCTCGACCCATTGGCCGCGATGGCGGTCGCCCACTGCCAGTTCGAAGCAATCCGCCCTTTCACGGACAGCAACGGGCGCACAGGAAGGATCCTCAGCATCCTCATGCTCATCGAAAGGAGGCTTTTGAGCGAGCCGGTTCTCTGCCTTTCCCGCTACATCATCGAAAACAAAAACGAGTACTACGACCGTCTCCTGGCCGTGACACGAGACGGCGCCTGGCAAGAGTGGCTTTCCTTCATGCTGAGCGCCGTGCAATCGACTTCTGAGGAGACGCTCGCAACCATCGACAGAATCCAAGGGCTTCGCCGCACGATTCGCGAGCAAATGCGCCCAAATCGGGGCGGTTCGAACGCCGACCTCCTGGACCTGCTCTTCGAACGCCCGTACTGCCGAATCGCCGACGTCGAAAACGCCTGCAACGTCACGCGCCCCACGGCGACCAAACGTCTGGAAGAGCTGGTCGCCGCGGGCGCGCTGGACGACAGAAGAGCCGGCAGAGACAGACTTTTCGTCAATGTGCCGCTGATGGAGATCCTCCGCAACCCGGGAACCGCCGTGCCGGCACGCTGAGGCTGCGGGATCGGCGCTTGCCGAGCAAGACCCCTTTTGGGGGACGCCGCCGCCCGGTGATCGGGGAAGTCCAATGCTGATCGGGGAAAGCCGACACTTCGTCGTCACGCGCTGGAATTCCCGCGAGAAGTGCGAGCGACGGGTCGTCGCGCTCCCCACTGGCAGGCCCGAGGATGGCGCCTGCCGCGGAACGCGCGTCGAGCCCCTCGGGTTCGAGGTCGCCCGGCACGAAAAATGACCGCTGGCCATCGGCCGGCTTCAGACGCGGCTCCGAGCAGACAACAGCGCACCGGTCCTCCCGCAGCGAGCCACACAGGACCCGCCGTAGTTGGCATGCAAAACCATTTTGCATCCCCAACCTGGGGTATCGAGTGTCCCGGTGTTCCTAAAGCACCTCGACCAACCGGATCAGGTATCCGTCGGGGTCTTGGACCACGAACTCCGTCTGGCCTTCGAGTTTGGCGCCACGGGCGCCTGTTTCATACCAAATCTGCCGCAGGTCCCGAAACGGCCGGACGCCCAGCGCCGTCAGCCGCGAGCGCGCGGCGCCGACGTCGGGAACTTCGATCTGAAGGCTCACCCCCCGGCCCCTCGGCGCACGGACGCGGCCGGCGAACTCTGGGCGGTCTTCTTCGAGCATGAGTTGGGCGCCGTTGAGTCCGAGGCACGCGAACAAGGGATCCTCCCTGGAGAAGAGGATCCGAAAACCGACTCCTTTGACGTAGAAGTCGAGGCTCGCGAAGATGTCGCTGACGGACAACTCGGGAACGAGCGGATTCCAACGCATAGCCCGATCATGGCATACGTTCCTCTCACCGGACCGTCGGACTCCGTATACTCAAGTGTGGAACCTCGTACATTTTGTGGAAAACTCTCGTTAAATCGCTCGCAGTCGCATAGACTTCGCGTCAAGTAGCCTCGCGGCAGAGCCTTGAAAGGAGGGACTTCCTCCATGAGTCCAAAGACGGCCCATGTCCAAGTCCTTGCCCCGTTGACCGGTGTCATGGTGCCGATCGAAAGCGTTCCCGATCCCGTCTTCGCACAGAAGATGGTCGGCGATGGATTCTCCATCGACCCTTTCGACGGCACGGTATTCGCTCCGGTTTCGGGAGAGATCGCCGATCTCCAAAACGCCCATCACGCCCTCACGATACGCACACCGGAGGGGATCGAGATCCTCATCCACATCGGCCTTGAAACCGTCGGCCTGGAAGGACGCGGGTTCACGCCCCACGTCGCCAGGGGCGACAAAGTCGACGCCGGCGACAAGCTCATAACCTTCGACGTCGACCGGGTGGCCCGCGAGGCGAAAAGCCTGCTCACCCAGGTGGTCGTGGCCAATATGGACGCGATCGGCTCGATCCGGCCCGAAACCGGGATGGTGGTCGGCGGAAGGTCCTTGGCCGCCACGATCGAGCCCGCCGCGCCGAAGGCCCGCGCATCGGCCGGCGGCGGGGGCGAGGCCTTCACCGGCACGGTTGCCATCCCCAACCCGACGGGCTTGCACGCGCGGCCCGCCGCGACTCTCGTCGCCCTGGCCAAGGGCTTCGAGAGCGACATCAAGCTGGCCTCCCAGGGAAACACCGCCAACGCGAAATCGATCGTCGCCATCATGGGCCTGGGCCTCGCCCACGGTCAGGAGGTCGAGGTCAGCGCCGTCGGACCCGACGCTGAGCGCGCGCTCACCGAAGTCATTGAGGCGATCAGCGGCGGCCTCGGGGAAGAGCCCGTGCCCGCAGGCTCGCCGGGTTCGGCACAGGCCGCCCCCGAGCAAGCCGCTCCCGCGCAAGAGCCGCCGGCCCGCCGCTCGGAGGACCCCGACCTCTACCTCGGCATTCCCGCTTCGCCGGGCCTGGCCGTAGGCGCGCTCGTCCAGCTGCGCACGCAGGAGTTCACCATCGTCGAGGCGGGGCTCAACCCGGCCGACGAGCGGCGCACCCTGCGCGACGGGCTCAACCGCGCGCTGTGGTCCCTGGGGGAGCTGGCCGACGGTTTGCGCAAGCAAGGCGACGAGGAACGCGCCGCCATCTTCTCCGCGCACGAGGAGCTGCTGCAGGATCCTGAGCTCCTCCACCTGGCCAATGTCGCCGTGAACGAAGGAAAGAGCGCCGCTTTCGCCTGGCGCAACGCCTACACGACGTTCGCGGACCAGCTCGAGTCGCTGGGCAACGAGGTGCTCGCCGGACGCGCCACGGACGTGCGCGACGCCGGCGTCCGCGTGCTCCAAGAGATCACCGGGCAAAAGCTCGAACGCCCGGAGCTTCCCGAAAACACGATCCTCGTGGCCGAGGAGCTGACGCCTTCGGACACGGCTCACCTCGACCGTTCGAAGGTCGTCGGATTCGCGACCGTCACCGGCGGGGCCTCCTCCCACGTCGCGATCATCGCGCGCTCGCTCGACATTCCCGCGATCGCCGGAATTGAAAACGCCGTCCTCGACTTCGAAGACGGCACTCGGGCGGTCCTCGACGGAACCTCCGGCGAGCTGCGGACGAACCTTTCCGAGGCCGACCTTTCCGCCGTTCGCAAGCGCCAGAAGCGAATCGAGGCCCGCAAGGCCGCCGAATACGCGAAGAAGGACGAGCCGGCGGTCACCTCCGACGGCAGGCGCGTGCAAGTGGTCGCCAACATCGGCGGGGTCGACGACGCAAAGGAATCCCAGACGAAGGGCGCCGAGGGCGTCGGCCTTCTGCGCAGCGAATTCGTCTTCCTCGGACGCGCCGACGCGCCCAGCGAAGAGGAGCAGGTCGCGATCTACGCGGACTGCGCGCGCGCCTTGGCGCCCGGTCAGCCGCTCGTCATTCGCACGCTCGACGTCGGCGGAGACAAGCCGCTCGCGTACCTCCCCCTCGGAGAGGAGGACAACCCGTTCCTCGGCCTGCGCGGAGTGCGGGTGGGCCTCGACCGCCCCGAGACTCTGCGCCCGCAGATCCGCGCGATCCTCCGCGCCGCGGATGAAGGGGCCAAGCTCCACGTCATGTTCCCGATGGTCGCCACCATCAGCGACTGGCGCCGCGCGAAGGCGATGTGGGACGAAGAGGCCGAGGACCTCGGCTACCGGGGCAAGGTGAGTCTGGGCATCATGATGGAGGTTCCTTCCGTCGGCGTGATGGCCAAACAGTTCGCCGCGGAGGAAGGCCTCGATTTCTTCAGCGTCGGCTCGAACGACCTGACGAGCTACACCCTGGCCATGGACCGGGGAAACGCCAAAGTCGCCGCACAGGTCGACGCATGCGACCCCTCGATTTTGGCTCTCATCGGCCAGGCGGCCGAGGCCCTGCACGAGAAGGGCAAGTGGATCGGGGTGTGCGGCGGCGTCGCCTCAGACCCGCAGGCGGTTCCGATCCTCGTAGGCTTGGGCGTGGACGAGCTGAGCTGCTCGATCCCGGCCATCCCTTCGATCAAAGCGAAAGTCAGGGCGTATTCGTACAGCGAGTGCAAGTCGCTCGCCGATGCGGCGCTGACATCCGCGACCCCCGAAGAAGTCCGCGCCCTCGTCCCTCTCGACGAGGTATGAGGAGGTAACCATGAGTACCGCTTCCGAGATCGTCGCCGCCGTCGGCGGCCCCGAAAATATCTCCAGCCTCACCCATTGCGCCACTCGCCTGCGTTTCCAGCTGCTCGACGCTTCGAAAGTCGACGGCGACGCGATCGATGCGATCGACGGCGTCATGGGTTCCGTTCCCCAATCCGGGGAACGCTATCAGATCATCATCGGCGGCGCCGTGCAGACGGTATACAACGCCATCAACGCCTTGCCCGAGATGCAGGGAAATCGCCAGCCGACCGACGCCGAGATCAAGGCCGCCGCCCGAGCCGGCGGGCCCCGGGGCAAGTCCGCGTGGCTCGACACGTTCTTTGAGTTCCTGTCGGATTCGTTCCGTCCCGTGCTCGGCGCACTGCTCGGCGCTTCGCTCATCATCACCTTTATGTCGATCATGGCGACGCTCAAGGTCATCGAGAATTGGTCCGACCCTACGGTGACCCTTTCGCCCTCGTGGACGTTCATCAACCTCATGTGGCAGTCGGTGTTCACCTTCCTGCCCCTGATGGTGGCGTACAACGCCTCGAAGAAGGCGGGCGCCGATCCGTGGGTCGGCTTCGCGATCATGGCCTTCGTCATGCTTCCCGGCTTCACGGCGTTGGGCAAGCATCCGACGAAGACCATCACGTTCGCGGGAGGAAACAAGATTCCGATCGTGGAGGTCTTCGGCTTGCCGCTGACCGTTCCGAGCTACGGCTCGCAGGTGTTCCCGCCGCTGTTCATGGCCGTGGTCCTGGGGCTTTTGTACAAGCTGCTCAAGAGGGTCATTCCCGAGAACGTGCAGCTCGTTTTCGTGCCTTTCTTGGCCTTCGTCATCATGATCCCGCTGACCGCCTTCCTCATTGGGCCCGCGGGAATCTACGTCGGCGGCTGGATCGGCAACTCGCTCAGCGCGATCAATGACTTCTCGCCGTTCATCTTCGCAATCATCGTCCCCCTCGCTTACCCGTTCATGGTGCCGGTCGGCCTGCACTGGCCGATCAACGCGATCATGCTCGCCAACATTGCCCCACCGTTGCGCCACGATTACATCCAGGGTCCGATGGGCGCATGGAACTTCGCCTGCTTCGGCGCGACGGCGGGCGTTTTGTTCCTCGCTTTCCGCGACCGGGACAAGCAAATGCGCCAGACGGCGACCGGCGCTTTGACCGCCGGCCTCCTCGGAGGCATCTCCGAGCCGTCCCTCTACGGCATCCATTTGCGGTTCAAGAAGATCTACTCGCGAATGCTGCCCGGCTGCCTTGTGGGCGGGCTGATCATCGGCATCGGCGGCGGCGTGAACATCCAGGCTTTCGTCTTCACCTCGCTGTTGACGATCCCCGCCTTCGAGAACATCCCGCTCTACGCGATCGCCGTGCTCGCGGCCTTCACCACCTCCATGCTGCTGGTCATCTTCCTCGACTACCGCACGCCCGAGGACAAGGCCGCTGCGCACGCTAAGGCTTCTGCCGATGCCGACGCCGCAGCCGCCGCCGGGGACGATGCCGCACCCGGGCCCGCGCCCGCCGGAGACACGATCGAGCAAGACCGCGTCGACGCCCTTTTCGCAGGTCTCGGCGGCCGCGACAACGTGGCGACGCTCGAGGATGTCGCTTCGACTCGCCTGCGCGTTGAGGTCCGCGATTCTTCGCTGGTCGATCTCGACGTTCTCAACTCCGCCGGCGTTGCGGGCGCCGCCGAGGTTGTCCCGGGCGTCTGGCATGTGATCCTTGGGCAAGAAGCGTCTGCTTTCGCAAAGGCCGCAAGCCTCGCGGAGGCACCCGCCAAGTAGCTCCACGGCCCGCTGTCACAACAACAATCCCTGGTTTGCCGCACAGTTCGCGCTGTGCGGCAAACCGTTTTCGGAGGCGCCCAGAGCCGAGGATTCAGCGCTGACACGTCCCTAAGGCCCGAGAAGAGACGGGCTACCCCGAAAGCTCGGACGCAGACGGGCCCCTCAGGCGCAACAATGGACGACTCGGTCATCGTCAGCTCCCGTTCAACCTAACGCCGACGAGATCTCCGTCAGACCGTCTGAAAAGGAAACCGCCGTCATGGTGCTCGACATCGATCATGTCTTGGTGCACTTTCTGGTGATGATGCCAGCACAGCAAAACCGCGTTGTCGATGTCGGTCGCTCCACCGGCGCTCCAAGACAACGCATGGTGGATCTGCCCGTGAGCGATTGTGTCTGTGCATCCCGGGTATCGGCATGTTCGATCTCTGGCAATGACGGCCCGAGCCTGCCCGGAGGTAAACAGGCGTTTTTCCCGTCCGACATCCAGAATTTCGCCAGTCTGAGAGAAAACGACTCGGCTGATCGACGAATCGCAAACCAAGCGCGCCAATTGCGGCATCGACAACGGCGATCCGTCGTCGAAGGTTGCAGGCTCGAGCCCCTTCATTGCCGTCAAATCAACGCTTCCCGGAATCGCACTCAGAATTTTGCCCAACTGCTGAGACCAACGTTCGCGTTGCGCGGCGACGCCCTCGAGGCATCGAGCCCGACGGCTCTCACCTGCCGGTCCTTTGCCCGGCCCTTCCCCATCGCCGCCACAAGCGCACAGGAAACCAGCGCCGCCATTCGAATTGTCAACCAGCGGCCCTTCGCCGTTCGAAGATCTTGCTGGCGCACCGTCACCGCTCGAAGCCCTAGCTAGCGTGCTTTCGTTGCTTGAAGACCGCTGCGAAGTTTCCTCATACGCCCATCGGGACTCCGACAGTGGAAGAATTTCCTGCCCCCGAGGCTCGATGCCTGAACGCCGCCCGGCTTCCACGCGTCGCCCGGCCGTCTCTGCCTGCCCAGCTTCGACTCGCCGCACGACCTTCATTCGCTTTCGTTCGGAGGGGAGCAAAACCTCTCGTTTTGAGCTGTTGAAAGTCGGGCTGTTGGAAGCCGAGTCGCAAGGAGCGCAACCGCGGGAAGCGGAAGCAGAGGAATTCGAAACGCAAGAAGCAAAAGAGGAAGAAGCGGAACTTGAAGCGCGAGAAACAGAAGCGGAGAAAGCCTTCTCCAGTCCGACAAGGGTGCCAAAAGGAACGTGTACGGAAAGATGCGGGCGGATTCTCGCGCCGCCGTTGACGGCGCCGCCGTCCAGTTTTGCGGTCGCGAGTTCGACCAAAGCGCGAGCGCGCCGGTGCGGAAGGCTGCGGTTGTCGTCAGCCGATTTTCGCCCCATGACGGCGCTTAGCGCCGTGTCAACGAGAATGGACGCTTCGTCGGACAGCCAACCGCTTACCTTCATTCCGACACCGTCGCGCACGAAGGACAGCGCTTCCTTCTTCCGTTCGGAGGCTTCAGTCGAAACGGCGGCACCCGGGTCCTCGGCAAAAGCCAATGTTCGCACCCGTCGCTCGAAATCCCTCGGCGCATACTCCTCCGCCAAAGCAATGAGATCCCCCTGAAACCCCGGCCGCTCCAGCGCGTCCTTCAAAGCAGGCGAGTTGAACGCACGTCGAACGATATCGACATGTTCAGGCGAGACGCTCCCGTTTTCCAACGCTTTGCCCATTTCCGCCAAAGACGCGGAGAGCTCCTGAGCCCGTTTCATTTCCCGGTTAGATGCCGCGCCGCTGGCGCCGGAAGCCTTCTCGTTCCACTGTTTGAATGTGCGCGCCCCTTCCTCTTGCCACTGCTTCCCCTTTTCTGCAACGGTGAGGAATCGAGCCCGGGAGCCAACGAGCCGATTAATGCATTTTCCAAGCTTCTCGAGGCATTCGAGAACGACAGGAGGGGAAACGCGTTCGACGTTGATCTGCCTCAATTGAGCGAGCGCACCCTCCAAGCCGTCAAAACAACGCCGAAGCGCGCCGTCTTGCCCACCGCTTTTGAGAGCGCCCGTGCCCTTTGCCGACTCGACATCGCGCATCGCACGAGAGGAAAGGCCTCGCCCGCCCAAAGAGCTGGAGAAAACCCCGCGTCTGGACGCAGGCCCAGGCGAAGGGCGCGTGGGCGCACAATACTGCGCGTCAGCCCGCATTTGAGCTCCCATTCCAACGCCTCCTCTCGTGCGAATCAGACCGAGGGCGAACTTCTCGCCGTTTCAATCATCATACATCAAAAACAAAGGAATGTCGAGTTTTTGTTCGCATCAGATTTCGTGTTAAAGTTGAGAACAACAACCAAATAGCGATGAATCCGGTGCGACCCCGCACTCGACGTCAGTTCACCAAAACAGACTCCGCCTCGACAAGGCGCAGAGGAGGCGCCGACGTCGTCGACGTAGCCACTCCCTCAACGGGGTATGTAGCGCCGGCAACGGTAAACGAGGCTCGCCAAGCGACGGTCGCCGTCACGGTCACCGACGCGGCAGGCTGCAAATACGTGTGGGCGACGGTCGCATTCGGCCACGAGCCGCCAGGATCGTCCGTTTCAAACGAAGCGCTGCCGTCGCCGGGCGTCCACCTCCAAGAAACGGGTGTCAGATGAACGGTCACGTCCTGTCCGGCCACTTGAATGCTAGCGTCGTAAGCTTTTGCGTCCGACGCGTAGTAGACAGGCATGTTGACATATGCCCACCCCCGCGCCGGGGTTATTGTCACGCGCCCGGATGCGACTACCAGCCGCTTGACGTCTTCGATGCCGACCAGGCGGGTCACATTGACCGGTTCAACGCCGCCATTCGCCGGGGGATCGGGAGAAAGGTTCACGAAGCACAACCCCTGGCAATCGGCCCCCTCCGCATTTCCGATCAAGGCATATCCGTCGAGACACAGAGGAAAAATCGCATGAGCGGCCCTCGGATCGTTCGGACACACGTACCTCTGCATCTCCAACGCGGGCTTTTCCTGAGAAGAGCCAAGCGCGTGCGACGACGACGAACGCCCCGGCCCCCTCTGGCGCGACTGCCGGATAGAACTGGCGCTTTTCTTTCCCCTCACGTCAATAGAATTGCCTTGGGATTTACTCGACCATGAGTAACCGTCAGATCCATTTGGACCATCTGGACTTGTATCCAAAGGCATCAAATATGAACTGACAAGCAGCAAGGCAGCAGCCTGCCGCGCACCGATTCCGCTCACCGCCGATCACCCAATTTCTTCCCATTTATCTGGGTTTCCAGCATTGAGCTGCACTACTCGCCAACCTTTGTCGTACTCTAATTCAAAAACGAAAAGCAGATCTTCAGCTTTCTTCTCATACTTGCCGCCATCAGACTTAACCAAAGAGTACTTTTCTTTGTGCGCAACAAGATTAACCCAGTATTTTCCCGCAGACCCTTCCACGCCCCCTTCCTGATGCTTCAGAATTGTCACTTTAGGCACGCTTGTCCACTGACCTTTTCCGTTGGCCGTCTTCGCAGCCTCAATGAACTCCCTGCAAAACTTGCAGTCTGGGCCTGACATTCTATCCAACTCGGCAAAGTCGCCCTTCGCCCCCACGTAAGCCGTCAAGTTGAGGTAGTGCTCCGCAGCGGCGACCGCCCCCTGGGGCGACACCTGAGACATGGCCGCGGGACGCGCCGGAGGAGTGGCATTCGGCCTCTTCGGCGTACGCTCAGAGGCGCGCTGAGGCGCGCCGGTTCGCGACATCCCAACGGGCGACGATTTCCCGCCGCCCGGCGAGGCGCCTCCTCCCGAGTCGTTTGAAGCCGGGGCGCCGGGCGACGTCGTGGTATCCGCCGACGTCGACGGACCGCTCGATTTCCTCGTCGGCTCAGGCGAACATCCGAACAACACAGCGCAACAGGTCGCAGCGGCAACCACCCTGCATAACTTACGCACACTTGAAGTATTCATGGATCCACACTAATGCCAAGCGCTCGCATCCCGCGTTGAACGTCCACACCCTGTGGAAAAAATTCGCCGCGCTGAACTTCCCCGCCCCTCAGAACCGCGCCCCAAGGAAACCGCCCCTCAAAACCGAGCTTGCGATACCACGTCTGACGTACTACGTTTATAAGAGTACAGCGGGTCGGGGCCCAAGAGCCGGCGACTTCAGGCTCGATCACGTCCCAACGTCAACCCAAACAGGCCAGTGCAGAACCCTGAACGAAAGGAGCCCCATGATCGGCGGCGACGCCATCCGCGGATACATCGACCTCATGGTCCTTTCGATTCTGCGGGAACACGCCTCATACCCCTACGAACTCGTCAAGACCATCACCGAGGTCTCGGGGGGCGCCTACACCATCAAGCAGACCACGCTTTACAGCGCGGTCAAACGCCTCGAAGCCACGGGGCTCGTCGCCTCGTTTCCCGACGTGTCCGAGTCGGGAAAACCACGAACCTACTACCGGATGACCGACGAAGGGCGAGTGTCCCTGCGCGCCAAAATCGCCGAGTGGAAAGCCACGCGAGCCGTCGTCGATCGATTTGTGAAAGGAAATCACTAATGGATGTCATTTACGCCTATCTCGATACCATGTTCTCCCCTTACGCTTCCAGCCCCCGCCTCGATGCGGCGAAAGAGGAACTGCGAGGAATGATGGAAGACGCCTACTCCGCCAGAGTCGCGCAGGGCAGCTCGCACAACGAGGCGGTCGGGGCGGTCATCACCGAATTCGGCAACCTCGACGAACTCGCCGAAGTGCTCGGCATTTCAACCGAACTCAATCGCGCGAGCGGCGCGCATTCCAACGACGCCGCCCGCAACGCGCCGTCCCCCGGCTCGACGGCCCCCGATTCCGACGACGCCGCGGCGCAAGGCGCCGACCTCGCGGGCGCCCACGCCCCGCACACCGCTCCCCCAGGCGCCCGCCCCCGCGCCTTCGCCGCTAACGGCCCTGCCGCAACCGGCGCACCGACAGCCGAGGCTCCGAACGCCGACTCGTTCGCGGCCGACTCGGCGACGCCCAGATCCGCAGCCTCCGGTTTCACGGCAACCCGCTCCACCGCCCCCGACGCAGAGGCGCGCCAAACGCACAGGCCGTCCGATAACAGGGACCAATGGTGGAACTGCGGGCGGAAGTGGGCAAATCGGGACGACGAGCCGGGCGCCCGAGTCGACATCTTCGCGGCCGTCTTCTGGCCGGTCATCACCTCCGTCTACCTTTTGTGGAGCTTTGTCTGGAGCGCCTGGAACGTCTCGTGGCTCATTTGGCCCATCGCCGGAGTACTTTTCGGCCCCGCGGTGATCATCGCTTCGGCTTGGTCGAATCGGCGAGACAGGCGCAAGAACGGCCCGACGTCCTGAGCTCCCGACGTCCTGAGCGCCCGCGCGCCCTGAACGGCCCGGCATCCCCTGTGCCCCGAACCGCCCGCAACCCGGGCGGGGCACAAGCCTCCGACCGAAGCGCCGCGTTTTCGCGGAGGCCCCCTCGGGGCGGGATCCGCGCAGCCGACGACCCGGGACCACAGCATGCAGCACCGCCGACGGCGCCTTCACGGGACCCGTACAGCCGGCGACCCAGACAGAATCATCCACAGCCTAACCCTCGCGTTCGTCGAATTTTACTCCAGTAGACTTCCAGAAAAGCTCCAGTAAACCTCCGGTCCAAGCTTTCAGACTTGAAACATGGACGAGAAGACAACGCCTTTTAACAGCAATGACAACGGGAACGGACGGGAGCGCAAGAAAGCGACCTCCAAGCCGCCGCTTGCCGCGAACGGAGGCAAACATCTCGCAAACACCGAGCGGCAGCCCGCCGGCAACCAACCCTTCGACAACCAACCCGCCGGCAACCAGCCCGCCGGCAACCAACCTGCCGACAGTCGGCCCGTTGGCAACCAGCTGACCGCCGAACGCGTGCAGCCGGCAGGCGCCCAACCGGCAAACGACCTCCCCGCCGAGGCGCTTTCACGCCGGAAGCGGCGGAAGGCTGCCAAGGCGGCCAAGCGCGCGGCCAACCCCCGCAAGTACAAGCGGCGGCGGCGCATCGTCGCGGCGAGTTCGCTTTCCGTCGCGCTCGCCGTCGGCACGGGAACCGCTTGGGCGCTCAATCGTTACGTCATCGACCATGTCGAAATCTCGAACGTCAAGGAGTACGAGGCCAAGCAGCAGGCGTCGGCGTCGAACGCCGCGAAGGACTATTCGAACAGCAACGTCAAAACGACGGTGACGGACAGTTCGTACACGGGAGCGAACGGAACGGTCAAGGTCGAGCAGATCGCCACCGGCTCCGGGGACAACACCGTCACCTACTACGTCGCCACCGTGAAGCTCACAGACGCAACCGCCCTGAAGTCCGCCTTCGCCAACAACCAGTTCGGCCGCAACATCACCCAGAAAACCTCGACCATCGCCTCGAACAACAACGCGATCTTCGCGATCAACGGCGACTACTACGGCTTCAGAAGCAGCGGAATCGTCATCCGCAACGGGGTCGTCTACCGCGACGACGGCGCCCGCGCCGGCCTCGCCTTCTACCGCGACGGATCCGTGAAAATCTACGACGAAACCAGCACAAACGGCCAGAAACTCGTCAAGCAAGGCGTGTGGAACACCCTGTCCTTCGGCCCGTCCCTCGTCAAGAACGGCAAGATCGTGGACGGGATCGACGACGTCGAGATCGACACGAACTTCGGCAACCACTCGATCCAGGGCAACCAGCCTCGCACCCTGGTCGGCGCGAAGAAGGACGGCACGCTGGTCTTCGTCGTCGTCGACGGAAGGGACGCCGGGTACTCGCGCGGCGTCACGATGACGGAAGCCGCCAAGATCATGCTCGAGCAGGGCTGCGTCACCGCCTACAACCTCGACGGCGGCGGCTCTTCGACCATGTACTTCAACGGCGAGGTCGTCAACGAGCCCTCCAACGGCGGCGAGCGCGGAACGTCGGACATCCTCTACGTGGAGAAGCTGTCATGATCGTCGTCATTCCGGCGCTCGAACCCGACCGCAGGCTTCCCGACCTCGTATGCGACATCCGCAGGCAGACCCCGGACGCGCAAGTCCTCGTGGTCGACGACGGATCCGGCCCCGGCTACTCCCCCATCTTCCAGGAGGCGCGGGACAACGGCGCGCGAGTCATCGGATACTCCAGAAACCGCGGGAAGGGCTACGCGCTGCGAACCGCCTTCCGATGGTGCCTCGAAAACGCGCCCGGCCAAGAGGTCGTCTGCGCCGATTCGGACGGCCAGCACAGGCCCTCCGACATCGCCGCGGTCGCCCGGGAGGTGCGCGGCGACCCGCAGGCGCTGGTTCTGGGAGTGCGGGCCTTCGCGGGCGACGTGCCGGCCAGGTCTCGCTTCGGCAATGCGGTGAGCGCACAGTTCTTCAGGCTGGCGTCGGGAGTGAAGGTCGCCGACACCCAGACGGGGCTCCGCGGATACGGCCCCGACCAGCTCAAAGGCCTGCTCGACGTTCCCGGAGACCGTTTCGAGTGGGAGCTCAACGCCTTGCTGGCGGCTGCGGACGCCAAGCGGAGAATCGTGCAGACGCCGATCGAAACCGTGTACATCGACGCGAACTCGGGTTCGCACTTCCGCCCGCTACGGGATTCGTGGCGCGTGTTCCGCCCGCTCCTTGCATTTGCGGGCGCGGGAGTGTTCTGCTGGGCCCTCGAGCTCGCCCTCTTCCTCGCCTTGGCGGGCCACTTCAACCTTCTGGCCGCCGTCGTCGGCTCGCGGCTGACGTCCGGCGCGGTCAACTTCGCCCTCAACAAGCTGGGAGTGTTCCGCGACCGCTCGAACGACAGGACGTGGAGCCAGGTCAGGCAGTACACCCTGCTCGCGCTCGCGCTCATGGCCGTGACGTACGTCGGCGTCGAGGCGCTGGGCCTGCTGCACGTGCCGCTGTGGCTGGCAAAGATCGGCACGGACGTCCTCGGATTCGCCGTGAGCTTCGCGGTGCAGCGCCGCTTCATCTTTCGCGCGCGCCCGCACGGGCGGACGCTGAAAGAGGGCGGCTCACGAAACCGCGCGGCGGCAGACGTCGCCCGCACGGGCGGACGCTGAAGGAAGGCCCGGGGGAAGGCCCGTCAGAGCACCGCGACGGCGGCGTCGTAATTGGGCTCGTTTGCCATGTCGGCGACGAGCTCCTCGTGGAGGACGGTCCCGTCGGCGTCCAGGACGACGACGGCGCGGGCAAGAAGCCCGGCCAGAAGAGTGTCGACGAGGGTGACCCCGTAATCCTTGCCGAAGCTCGACCGGAACGAGGAGCCGACGAGGACGTCGTCGATGCCCTCGGCCGCGCAGAAACGGCGGGCGGCAAAAGGAAGGTCGGCCGAGACGCAGACCACCGCGGTGTTGTCCAAAGACGCCGCCCGCTTGTTGAACTCGCGGACCGACGCGGCGCACACGCCGGTGTCGATGCTCGGGAAGATGTTGAGGACGACGCGCTTGCCCGCGAGGGACTCGCTCGTCAGGTCGGAAAGGTCGGCGGCCGTGAGGGAAAAGGCGGGCGCGGCAGAGCCGACCGCAGGCAGTTCGCCGACGGTGTTGGCGGGTTCTCCATGGAAACGAGTGGTAGACATAAGTCAATTTTCGAAGCATCGAGCGCAATCGCGCAAGACGTAAGAGTATCGCTGATAACGAACTGAGGGCGGCGGGCGGGGAGGAAAACGGTGCGTGGGCTTCGCCTTTTCCGCCCTCGTGGGTGAGAATAGTTGTGCATTGTCGACCGCCGCGATACGAAGGGGAATGAAGGTGGACAATTCTAATGCGCAAGAAGAGGCGCTGCGAGCTCGCGCGCAGGCAGAGTATGCGAAGCTTCGGGAGCAAATGCGTCAGCAGGACGGGGAGTCCCTGAAGGGGGCCTCGAAGGCCGCACGCACGGCCGCTCCAGCCGCTTCGGGATCCGCCTCGGCCGCTTCCCGCCCTTCCGGCGTCGGCGGCGAGTCCGGCGGTTCGGCAGCGCAGTCCGGCGCCGCGTCCGCGCAGCCTTCGGACGCGGGCAAGCCCACCATCGGCTCCCTCGTCGCAGATCTGTCCTCGCAGGCTTCGACCTTGGTGCGCGGGGAGCTGGAGTACGCCCAAGCGAACCTCAAGGCCAAAGTCAAGAACCTGGGGATGGGCGGAGTCCATCTGGGCGTCGCCGCGTTCATCGGCCTGTATGCGACGGGGATGCTTTTCGTGACTTTCGCCCTCGTCCTGGCGATATGGCTTCCCGTGTGGGCGGGCTTCCTCATCGTGACGTCCTTGCTGCTTCTGCTGGCGGGAGCCTTCGCGCTTCTCGGAGTGAAGAAGCTTAAGGCGTCGCAGGCCTACAAGGTTTCCCCCGGCGACGGATTCGGCAAGGACGTCGCCGCCTTCAAGAACGGATTGAAAAAGTGAGCAACAAACCCAACGACGACGACAAAGACATCGAGCAGATCGAGGCCAATCTCGCTGCGACCCGCGAATCGATGACCGCCACGGTCAACGAGTTGGCCGCGCGGCTCAATCCCTCGACCCTGGCGGAGGACGCCAAGGAACAGGTCAAGGCCAAGGCCTCTCAAGCCGCTGAGACGGTCAAGGGGGTCGTGTCCGACGCCAAGCGGGGCGACCGGCGCGCTTTGGCGATTGTCGGCGGCACGGCGGCGGCGTTCGTCGGCGTCCTCGCCCTCAAGCTCGCGCGCCGACGGCGGGCCAAAAAACGCGTTTGAGGGCAATCGCACGCGTTCGACGTGGCGCTGACGCACCCAGGCGCGCTAAGCTATAGAACGCGAACGGATGAGTAAACCATTGGGGCGCCATTGAGCTTGCCCCGCGATGAGACGAAGGGGGTCGAGCCATGGGGCGCGGCCGTCAAAAGGCTAAGCAACGCAAAGTAGCTAGAGATCTCAAGTATTTCACCCCGGATACCGATTACGAAGCCTTGGAGCGCGAGCTCAAAGCGTCTTCAAAGAGCGACGACGAGCGGGACGACTACGACAAGTACGACGTCCCGCCCGCCACGGACGAGTGGGACGAAGACGACTGGAAGCCATCGCGCTGACGACGTCTGGCGAGGGCGGTGTGAGCGGGTTTTTGCCCGTCCACACCGCCCTCGTCAACCTCGCTCGTTTGACGGGGCCCTCGCCTGACGGCGCTCTTTTAACGGCCGGCTGCGCGGGTCCAACGGACCGCGGACTTGACGGCAGACCGGCCCGATACGGCGCTGGCGGCGGCTCCGCAGATTTGGCGCCGGCTCCACGAGCTCAACGATAGGCGCCGAAGACCCGGACGGTTCCGCCGTGCACGCCCTTCGTTCCGGCCACGACTCGCTCTGAGGCCGCCGCGCGTGAGGCGCCCGGGCCCGCAGCCGAACCGGCGACTGCGCCCGAAGCCGCCCCTGCGCCCGCATCGACATCCTCAGCCACGGCTCCGATCGGCCAGGCTGCGCAGCCGCGGGCCGCACTGGCGGCGACGACGGCGTCGACCTCCCCTTCCGCAAGCACGGCGACCATTCCGACTCCCATGTTGAGCGTGTCTTCGAGGTCTTCCCAAGCGACTCCGCCAAGCTCGCGCACAACCGAGAAAACCGGCGGAACCTCGATGGACGAGCGGTCGATCGCGGCGCACATCCCAACGGGCACGACCCGCGCCAGATTGGCCGCCAGCCCGCCGCCCGTCACATGCGAGAAGGCGTGGACCCTCCTCGAAACCTCCAGGCACAGCGGAGAGTAGAGCCGCGTGGGCTCCAGGAGCTCCTCCCCCAGCGTACGCCCGAACTCGGGCACATCGCGGTCCAAGGGCCAGCCCGATTCGGCGACGATTCGGCGCACCAGCGAGTATCCGTTCGAATGCAGCCCGCTGGAGGCGATGGCGAGGACGACGTCGCCCGCCTCGACGCGCTCGGGGCCGAGGACCGCGTCGGCCTCCACCGCTCCGACGGCCGCACCGGCGACGTCGTAGTCGTCAGACGCCATGAGGCCGGGGTGCTCGGCCGTCTCCCCGCCCAGAAGAGGGGCGCCCACGAACTCGCACGCCCGCGCGACGCCGCGCACGACGTCGGCGATCCGCTCGGGGACCACCCGCCCGCAGGCGATGTAGTCAGTCATGAGGAGCGGGCGCGCACCGACCACCGCGACGTCGTCGACGACCATGCCGACGAGGTCCTGGCCGATCGTGTCGTGCACGTCGAGGGCCCGGGCTATGGCGATCTTCGTTCCGACGCCGTCGGTCGACGTCGCCAGAAGGGGCCTTTGGAACTCCTTCAGGGCGGAGACGTCGACCATTCCGGCGAAGCCTCCCACTCCGCCGACGACGTCGGCGCCGAGCGTGCGCCCGACGGCCGCCTTCATGAGTTCGACGGCGCGGTCTCCCGCCTCCGTGTCGACCCCGGCCACCGCGTAGGCGGATACCCGTTCTTTCACCGTTCCTCCAATGGTCCTTTCACCGTTTCCCCGACGGTTCGCCCACGCCCGCGAGCGCGCTGAGAACGTCGGACCCCGAAGAGGCCGCCACGCTCGCGACGTCCACGGGATACCTTCCCGTGAAGCAAGCCGTGCACAGGTCCTCCCGGGCCTGCTCGGTCGCCCGCACCATGCCGTCGAGGGATATGTACCCGAGCGTGTCGGCGCCCACGGCGTCGCGGATCTCCTCGACGCCCATCGAGTTGGCGATGAGCTCGCCTCGGGTGGGGAAGTCGATCCCGAAGAAGCAGGGCCAGGTCACCGGCGGCGACGAGATGCGGACGTGCACCTCGGCGGCCCCGGCCTCCCGCAGCATGGCGACGAGGGCGCGCTGGGTGTTGCCGCGGACGATCGAATCGTCGACGACGACGAGCCGCTTGCCCTCGATCACCTCCCTCATGGGATTGAGCTTGAGGCGGATGCCCCGCTGGCGCTGCAGCTGCGTGGGGGCGATGAAAGTTCGCCCCACGTAGGCGTTCTTCACGAGGCCTTGGCCGTAGGGGATGCCCGACCCCTGCGCGTATCCGATGGCGGCGGGCGTGCCCGAGGACGGCGTGGCGATGACGAGGTCGGCCTCGACCGGGTGCTCCTCGGCGAGGATGCGGCCCATCTCCAGACGCGCCGAGTTGACGGACCTCCCGGCGATGGCCGTGTCCGGGCGGGCGAGATAGACGTATTCGAAGACGCATCCGGCCTTCTTCGGCTCGGCCCACATGTGGGACTCGACGTCGCCTTCGCCGATGACGAGGAACTCGCCGGGGCTGACTTCCCGCTCGAATTCTGCGCCGACGATGTCAAGCGCCGCAGTCTCCGACGCCACGACCCATCCGCCGTCGAGCCTGCCGAGCACGAGGGGCCGGAAGCCGTGCCGGTCGCGCGCGGCATAGAGGCGGGTTTCGTCCATGAAAGCGAGGGAGAAAGCCCCCTCCAAGCGCGGAAGGACGCTCAGGGCGGCGTCGGCGAGGCTCGGCGCGTCGGTGCAGCCGAACAGCGCGGTGAGAACGGCGGTGTCCGTGGAGGAGCCGCGGCCGAGCTCGCCCGTGAGGTCCTCGCCCGAACGCGCACGGACCTCTTCCGTCAGCTCCGCGGTGTTCGTGAGATTCCCGTTGTGGGCAAGCGCGACGGTTCCCGAATGCGCCTCGCCCGGCTCGCCCGGCGTCGGGCCCGCGGACGGCGAGAAGAAACGGGTGGGGCCGAGGGTCGGCTGGGCGTTCTCCCAGGCGGAGGCGCCGGTGGTCGCGTAGCGAACGTGGGCGACGCACATGTGCCCGTTCAGCGTGGACAGCGATTTTTCGTCGAACACCTGCGAGACGAGGCCCATGTCCTTGTACACGAGAATCGTCTGGCCGTTCGAGACGGCGATTCCCGCCGATTCCTGCCCGCGATGCTGCAAGGCGTAGAGCCCGTAATAGGCCAGCTGGGCCACCGGCTGGCCGGGTGCGTACACTCCGAAGACACCGCATTCCTCCTGCGGTTTTTCGCCGGGAAAGAGCTCGGCGGTCAAGCGCCCATCAGCCACCACGGACCAATTGTCTCACAATGCGGGTTGCCCGCATCCGCCGTTTCCCGGATGTCGGACGAGTTCGCGGCGAGCTGCCCGCTCGCGACGCCGCGGATCAGGGGCCTGCCGGACCTCAGCCGCGATCCGCGGACGTTCGGCGCTGCGCCCCTCCGCGGATCAGAAGCCTGCGGGCGTGTTCTTATGGAATTGGCGCTCAGCCGGCTGCGCCCCGGAGAGGCGGAATTCGACGGTCGACGTCGCGACATCGGCCTTGTGCAAAACGGCGGACACCCTCTTCCCGCGAACGAGCGGGTCGCCGACGATCGTCGCCTGGACCGCGGGCTCGCGGATCATCACCTTGCCGACGCCGCGCACATCCTCCCCGGCGGCCGGCTTGCCGCGCCGGCGAAGCACGTCGACGACGACGCCGTCGAACGCCTCCCCTTCGCGCCCGGCGAGCACGAGAGCCTCGACGGCGTCCAGGGCGCCGCGTTCGTATTGGCCGGCGATTTTGGCGGAGGCGGCCATTTCCTCGGGCAGCTTTCCGAGGCCCTCGCGAACCCACGCCGGCAGATCGTCGCCCGTGCAGATGCAGCGGCAGGTTTCGAGCGCATACCTGTCGGCCAGCCGGCGAAGCGGCGCCGTCACATGCGCGTACCTCGTCGCGAGGGCGGCGTGGTCGAGCACCGTCTCCCCGCGATGCCTGGCCTCCGCGCGGTTCGCGCCTCCGCCGCCGTCGGCGGGCAGAGCCCGGTACCCCGCCCCGCGAAACAGGCTCACGGCCTCGTTGAGGAAGGCCGCGCCGGCCGAGCTGTGCGCGCCGACCCCGCGGACGAAATACGGGTAGCTCACGCTTTCCGGCCAGATCAGGCCGAGGGCCCGGGCAACCGAGCGCAGGCGTTCGACGTCGCGCCGCTCCGCGGGCGGCATCGTTCTGAGAATGCCGACGTTCGCGTCTCCCATGAGCCGGGCTGCGGCGATGCCCGTCACGAGGGACAGCTGCGCATTCCATTCCTCGACGCGCGTCATCGTGCGGTAAGAGAGCCGGTACCCGCCGTTGTGGGGCTCGACCGCCTGGGCGGGCAGCGCCAGGGAGATTCCCCCGCGGGAAGCCTCGAGGGTTTGGCGCTTCAAGCCGACTTCGGCGAGCAGCGCGACCTGGTCTTCCTTCACCTCCGGGGGAAGCGGAGGGCCGCCGTCGAGGGCGGATTGAACCTGGTCGTAGCTGAGCTTGGCCACGGAGCGTACGGCGGCCAGCTCGACCCACGTCCACGTGAGCTCCCCGGCGGCGTCGAGGTGGTGGTACCAGAGGTAGGCGGGGCGCTCTTCGCCGGGAAGCAGGGACGCGGCGCCGTGCGAAAGGACCTCGGGGTGGAGGGGAATCGAGCCGTCGGGTCCGTAAAAGGTCTGCCCGCGACGGTGGGTTTCCCCGTCCAGCGGCCCGCCCGGCTCAATGAACGTTCCGACGGCGGAGACGGCGTATCGAAGGAGGTAGCCGTCGCCTTCGCGCTCGATGAAGAACGCCTGGTCGAGGTCGAGCGAGCCGGCCGGATCGACCGTGGCGAAGGGGATGTCGCACCGGTCGACGAAGCGCGCCCGGAAATCGGGGTCGTCTTTCCACCGCGCGGCTGCGCGTTCGGCGTCGGCTGCGGCCTCCGCGGGGAAGCCGGCTGCAATTCCGAGCTTTTCCCTCAGTGCGGCGAGGGCTCCGGCGACCGCGCGGGATCCGGCGACGTTCGTTTTGATGAGACGTTGTGGCACTGACCCAGCCTATCGGCGCCGGGAGAGGCTGTCACTCCGCCCAGCGGCCTAGCGTCGCGTCGGCGAACAGCGGAAAGCACGGGCCGAGGTCCGCCCGGGCCCCCGACGCCGTGGCCTTCCCTGACCTTTCGGCGTCGTCCCAGGTCATTGAGCCGACGACGAGGCCGAGGAAGACGCCGACCTCCATCTCGACGACGTTGGGCGGAGTGCCGCGCCTGTGGGCTGGCCCCCGGCCGATCTGGACCGCCCCGGCGAAGGGGACTCGCACCTCGACGCTGCGCCCCGGGCAGCGCTGCGCAAGCTCCCGGAGGGCGAAGCGGGCGGCGGTGCGGGCCTGGCCCGACTCCAGGGTCTCTCCGGCCGCCGCCCTGGCTAAAAGCGGCATGGCCTCATGCGGTTCGATCGTTCCCGGCATGCTCCCAAGGCTATACCCGCGCGAGGCCGATCCGGCCGCCCGCCCGCCCCGCGCCCCCAAAAAGCCGTGTATTCACGACACAAAAACAGCGCGAACAGGCGTAAACTGACAGGTAGGCGGACGATCAAGCCGACATTGACGCCGATGAGATCCACGTGCCGCAGCCCGTCCGCCTCGTTCGCCGCATACGCCCTCCGAAGTTCAACAAAGGTTCCGACAACATGAAGGTTCTGACAATATGATCGTCACCCTCACTCCAAACCCCTCTCTCGATCGCACCGTCACGCTGCCGGGTCCGCTGCTGCGCGGGGCCGTCAACCGTCTGGGCTCCGTCACGGTGGAGCCCGGCGGGAAGGGCGTCAACGTCGCCCGCGTGCTGGCCGCCTCCGGCCAGGAGGCCACGGCCCTCGTTCCCGCCGCGTCGGACGACCCGCTCCTCAAGGCGATCGACTCCCTCGGCCTAAAGGGCATGACCTGCCGGGCCGTTCCCGTGGCGGGGGCGGCCCGAATCAACACCGCCGTCACCGAGCCTGACGGAACGACGACGAAGCTCAACGAAGCCGGTGCGGGCCTGAGCGAGGCCGAGGCCGCCGCCGTCGAGGCCGCGCTGTCCGAAGAGCTGCGACCCGCCTCCGACGGGCGCAGCTGGGCCGTGCTCTCCGGGTCGCTGCCGCCGGGAGCCCCCGTCGACTGGTACGTCCGCCTCGTCGGCCTGCTCCGGCCTCTGGGCGTGCGCATCGCCGTCGACACCTCGGACGCGCCGCTCGCGGCCCTGGCGGCCGGCCTTCCCGACTGCGCGCCGGACCTGATCAAGCCCAACGGGGAGGAGCTCGCCCAGCTGGCCGGCCGGGGCGCGAGCGACCTGGAGGACGCCGCCGTCGCCGGCGACTTCGGACCGGTGGCCGAGGCCGCGCGCGTCCTCGTAGAGCTCGGGATCGGCGCCGTTCTGGCGACCCTGGGGCCCGCGGGCGGCGTTCTGGCCGCCGACGACGGCGCCTGGCACGCCACCGCACCGTCGGTTCCGGTCGTCTCCACCGTGGGCGCGGGAGACTCATCCATCGCGGGGTACATCCTGGCCGACGTCCGCGGCGGCGGGCAGGCCGAGTGCCTGCGCACCGCCATGGCATACGGCGCGGCCGCGGCAAGCCTTCCCGGCACCGCCCTGCCCACGCCGCGCGATCTGCCCGCGCAGTCCTCTGAGATCGCCCGACTCGATTGAAGGCGCCTATCGCTCGTCGACGGCCCGCCGCGACCGACGTCGCCCGGCGTCAGCCTCACTCCACAAGCAAACGCTTAAGCCAACTCGGAAGCAGAAACATAAGCCAAGTCGAAAGCAGGCATATAAACCAATCCAAAAGTGGAAACATACACCAGCTCCGACGGCAGGCACGCATCCAGCCACAGTCAAGCCCGCAATCCAGTAAATATGAACGCACACACCGATCCAGACGCAGACCTACACAGGATCTTCAAACAGATCTAAACCCAATCTCCAAAGACTCCTGTTTGATCTGCAAACAAACCAACGGTCGATCCCCAAACCGACCGGAAAACGACCCCTAAACCAACCAAAACACCCCAGCAAACCAGCAACCGATCCGCATAAACCAGCAACCCAACCACAAGCAAGAAAACAGCAAAGGAGACACCGTGACCGAGCAACAACCCAGCGAGCAGACGCCGCTCATCACTCCCGAACTCGTCGCCCTGGACGCGGCGCCAGGGCCGCACCGGAGGGACGTCATCAAGTTCCTGGCGCGCAAGATCGGGGGCTCCGGGCGCGCCGACGACGCCAACGGCCTTGCCGGAGACGCCCTCGCGCGCGAGGCGACCGCGCCCACCGGCATTCCCGGCGGCATCGCGATCCCGCACTGCCGCAGCGCCCACGTGCTTGCCGCGAGCCTTGGCTTCGCCCGGCTGGCCGAGCCGGTGGACTTCGGGGCGGACGACGATCAGCCAGCCGACATAGTCTTCATGATCGCGGCCCCCGACGGCGCAAACGACGTCCATCTCCAGCTTCTGGCCAAGTTGGCGCGCGGGCTCATGGACGATGCGTTCACGGGCGCGCTGCGCGCGGCGAAGAGCCCCGAGGAAGTCGCCCGCATCGTCACCGCGCAGGTCCAGCCCGAGCTGCTCGAAGCGGCGACGGAGCCGACCGAAGGCCCGCCCGCAGGCCCGTCCGCCGGGCAGGGGAAGGGCGCGGCCTCGAAGGCATCGAAAGAGGGGACGGCATCGAAAGCGGCCCCGGCCGGCGAGGCCTCCGCGCCGAAGGCCGGGGCCGCCGCGCGCTCCGCCGCCCCGCCCGGAAAGAAGGTGATCGTCGGCGTCACGTCCTGCCCCACCGGCATCGCGCACACGTTCATGGCCGCCGAGGCGCTGGAACGCGCGGGAAGCGAGCGCGGCGTCACCGTCGCGGTCGAAGGCCAGGGGTCGGGAAAGATCGAAGCCCTCGATCCCGAGCTCGTCAAACAGGCCGACGCCGTGATCTTCGCCCATTCCCTCCCGGTCAAAGGGATCGAGCGCTTCGCCGGCAAGCCCGTGGTCGACGTGGACGTCAAAGCCGCCGTCGACGACGCCGGAGCGCTCGTCGATCAGGCGCTGGCCGCCGCCGAGGACCCGCACGCCAAGCGAGTCCAGGCGGGCGCGGGCGCCGCGCAGGAGGCGACCGAGGAGGAGAACGTCCACTGGGCGCGCAGACTCCAGCAAGCCGTGATGACGGGCGTTTCCTACATGATCCCCTTCGTCGCCGCGGGCGGTCTGCTCATCGCCCTCGGCTATCTCTTCGGCGGATACGACATCAGCGGATACGAACACGACGGCGCCAAGGTCGAGGTGGCCAAGAACATCGTCTCCCACTCGTCCCTGTGGAACCTTCCCGACATCGCCCGGACCGTGAATGGGAAGGCCAACACGATGTGGGCGCCCCACGCCCTGTTCGACTCCCCCTTCTGCGCCTACCTGGGGGCCGTCTTCTACATGATCGGCACGACCGCCATGGGCTTCCTCGTGCCCGCCTTGGCCGGCTACATCTCCTTCGGCCTGGCCGGACGCCCGGGCATCGCCCCCGGATTCGCCATGGGCGCGGTGGCCGTCGCCGTCGATTCGGGATTCATCGGCGGCCTCATCGGCGGAATACTCGCCGGATACGTCGCCTCGTGGCTCACCGGGCTGAGCACTCCGCGCTGGCTGCGCGGGCTCATGCCGGTGGTCGTGATCCCTCTCGCGACGACGCTGCTGATCGGCTCCGTCATGTACATGCTCTTGGGCCGGCCTCTGGAAGCGCTCATGAACAACCTCGAACAAGGCTTGAAGTCGATGAGCGAGGGCGGCGGCTCCGTCTTCCTGGGGATCATCCTGGGTCTCATGATGTGCTTCGACTTGGGCGGCCCGATCAACAAGTCCGCCTATCTCTTCGCCACCGCCGGCCTGGCTGCGGAGACCACCGCGTCCTACGAAATCATGGCGGCGGTCATGGCCGCGGGCATGGTTCCCCCGCTGGCCCTCGCGCTGGCCACCGCGGCTCGCCCGCGCCTCTTCACGAGCGGTGAGCGGGAAAACGGCAGGGCCGCGTGGCTTCTGGGAGCCTCGTTCATCTCCGAGGGGGCGATTCCCTTCGCCGCGGCCGCCCCGCTGCGGATCATCCCCGCGACCATGGCAGGCGGCGCCGTCACTGGCGCGCTGACGATGCTGATGCACGTGGGATCCCGCGCCCCGCACGGCGGGGTCTTCGTCGCCTTCGCGATCGACGGATTCGCCGGATTCGTCCTGGCGATCCTGGCCGGCATGGCCGTCACGGCGGCCCTCGTCATCCTCTTGAAGAGCCTGAACAATGAGAACGCGGGCGACAAGAAAAGGGGCCTCGGAAAGGAAAAGCAGACGGCGGCGGCCTGAGCCTGCGGGCGCGCTCAGCTGTTTGCGGGCGGCCGCTTCCCCGGCCGCCCGCAAACAGCGCAAACAGATTGAATCAGACGATGCCGTGGGCGATCATGACGTCGGCCACCCTCGTGAAGCCCGCCGCGTTCGCGCCCAACACGTAGTCGCCGGGCTTGCCGTAGAATTCGGCCGTTTCGACGCAGGCGCCGTGGATGTCCTCCATGATTCCCGCAAGCTTCTTCTCTGCGGTGGCGAAATCCCAACGGGTGCGCCCGGCGTTCTGCTCCATTTCCAGCGCGGAGGTCGCCACGCCGCCGGCGTTGGCCGCCTTTGCGGGGCCGTACAGGATTCCCGCGGCCTGGAATGCCTCAACGGCCTTCGGGGTGGACGGCATGTTCGCGCCCTCGGAGACGGCCACACAGCCGTTCTTCAGCAGCGTGGCCGCGTCCTTCTCGTCAAGCTCGTTCTGGGTGGCGCACGGAAGGGCGACGTCGGCCGGAACGTCCCACACCCTGCCGTCGGTCACGAGCTTCGCGCCCGGGCGGCGGGCGACGTAGTCGGCCACGCGTCCACGCTCGACCTCCTTGACCTGCTTGAGCAGGTCAAGGTCGATGCCGGCCTCGTCGACCACGTAACCCGAGGAATCTGAGATCGTCACGGCCTTGCCCCCGAGGGCCCGGAGCTTCTCGACGGCGTAGATCGCGACGTTGCCCGAGCCGGAGACGGCGACCGTCTTGCCTTCGAGCGAGTCGCCCTTCGTGCCGAGCATCGACTGGGCGAAAAGGACCGTTCCATAGCCGGTGGCCTCGGTGCGCGCGAGCGAGCCGCCGAATCCGAGGCCCTTGCCGGTGAGGACGCCGGCGTCGTAGCGGTTGCGAAGTCGCTTGTACTGGCCGAAAAGGTAGCCGATCTCGCGGCCGCCCACGCCGATGTCGCCGGCGGGCACGTCGGTGTTCGGGCCGATGTGCCGGGAAAGCTCGGTCATGAAGGACTGACAGAATCGCATGACCTCGGCGTCGGACTTGCCGTGCGGGTCGAAGTCCGATCCGCCCTTGCCGCCGCCGATGCCCTGGCCGGTCAGGGCGTTCTTGAAGATCTGCTCGAAGCCGAGGAACTTGATGATTCCGATGTTGACCGACGGGTGGAAGCGCAGGCCGCCCTTGTAGGGGCCGAGCGCCGAGTTGAACTCGATGCGGAAGCCGCGGTTGACCTGGACGTTTCCGGCGTCGTCGACCCACGGCACGCGGAAGACGATCTGCCGTTCGGGCTCGACCAAGCGCTCCAGAAGCCCGTTCTCGGCGTATTGCGGCTGCTTCTCGATCACCGGCACGAGCGAGTCGAGGACCTCGCGCACCGCCTGGTGGAATTCGAGGTCGCCGCGGTTGCGCGCTACAACCTGCTCGTAGACTTTCTCAACCTGCGCATTCATTGTGGCTCCTATCTGCCGGGCGGCAGCGCGAACCGCGCGCCCGCTCCGGGTCGGTTTTACTTCGTCCATAATTATGCGCGGGGGTTTCGTTACCAAGCGAAGAAATTTCACTATTTGAGCGGGAAAACTACGTGTTTTTGGTCACGGTCTCTTGAAAAGTCAGAAAAGTCGCCGAAAACGGGCCAGCCGCCCGCGTGAATGAGCGGCTGGCCCCGGATCCGGCTCGGCCCGCGTCCGATGCTGCGACGTCGGGCCTTACTCCGGCCCCGCTCCGCCTAAGCCGCGGGCTTCGCTTCCGACGGCGCGGCGCGCAACCTCACTTTCGACGGCGAAGCGCGGCGGTCACCGCGAACAGGCCGACCACGCCCCACGCGGCGAGGAGGACCCACGAGCGCCCGGGAACCGAGAAGTCCTCGGAGGCGATGCCGCCCCGCATGACCTGCGCCATCGGCTCGAAGGGGAGCCACTGATGGGCCGTTTGGAGCCATTGCGGCAGCCTTTCGACGGGGAAGGTGATGGGGGCGAAGATCATCGAGACGAAGATGCACAGCTGGCCGACGAGCATCGCGACTTGCGCCTGGAGCAGAACGGCCGCCGTGTACCCGACGGAGGCCGCGATGAGTGAGACCAGCATGGCGCCGGGAACCGCCCACCACGTGATCGACAGGTCGACGTCGAAGCGGAGCGCGCCCACGCCCGCCCCGATCACGAGCCCGGGCAGCACGACAAGGCCCCACACCAAAAGGTCGCCGAGGACGAATGCGAGCCGGCCCAGGGGCAGAGTGAGCATCCAGTCGAAGCTCCCTTCGGTTCGGTACGTCCCGACGGCCTGCGTGGTCAGCGCAAAACCGAGCGTGAGGATGGACAGCGTGGGACCCGCCGTCAGAAGGTACAGGCTTTCCTGACGCCCGACGTCGCCGATGATGTAGCTGTATCCGAACACCACGGTGACGGCGATGAACAGCTGCAAAACGATGATCACCGGGATCATGACTGAATGGCGCCTGAACTGCCATTGCATAAACAGGCCGATCTGGCCTAAAGGCCCCACCGCGCGGTTGGCCGATGCGCCGGGCGCAATGGGCTTGCCCGCTGCGGCTTTCGAGGACCCTCCCGCGTTCGGACCGCCCGCGGAAATCGCGTTGCCCGCAGCAACGCCGCCTTTTTCGATCATTTTGCCTCCTCCGGTCATGCCGCCTTCTCCTCCGCGTTCGCCGCGCCGTCGGTCGTCAGCGCCACGTATACCTCTTCCAGCGAGACCGGTCCGATCTCGTACCTGGAAATCTCCCCCGCTTCGTGGGCTCTGACGGCCCAGCCGGCGGCGTCGGCCACCTCGCTCTCATGGACTTTGACGCGGATGTGCGTCGGATCGACTTTCTCGACGGGCCAAGCCGAGGGGACGGCCGGTTCGCGCCCGCGCTCGACGTCGATGTCTATGTACACCCCGTCGCCGAATTGGGAGACGACCGAGGCGGGCGTTCCCGAGGCGAGGATCTTTCCGTGGTCGAGGAGCACGAGGCTGTCGACGGCCCGCTCGGCCTCTCGGACGTTGTGCGTAACGAGCAGAACGGCCGCCCCGCGCTCGGCAACCCGGCGAACCTCGTCCCACAGCAGGCGCCTTCGCACGGGATCGACGTCGTTGGTCGGCTCGTCGAGGACGACGAGCGCCCCCGGCTGAGCCACCGCCATGGCAAAGGCGGCCAGGCGGGCGACGCCGCCGGAGACCTTCTCCGCGAGCTTGTCCGCCCACTCCCCCATGTCGAGGACGTCGATCAGTTCGCTGGCCCGGGCGCGCATCGCCCGGCGTCGGCCCCCTCGAATCCTTCCCGTCAGCTCAATCGCCTTGCGCGGGCTGATGCCGGTGATCGGCACGTTCGCCTGCGCCTGGACGCTTACGAGCCGCCTGGCAAGCTCCGGCTCGGCCACGACGTCGACGCCGCCGACGGCGATCGAGCCCGAGTGCGGTCTATACAGCCCGACGACCTGATTGACGAGCGTCGTCTTGCCGGCGCCGTTGTGGCCGAGGACTCCGACCACCTCGCCGGCTTTCACGTCCATCGTGATTCCGTCGTTCGCCCGAACCAGGCGCGAGCCGGAGCCGAAGCGCTTGTGCAGGCCGTGCACGGCGAGAACCTTTTCCATCGCCTTTTCCCTTCCTTTCGCTTTCATGTTCCGCAAAGCATATACCGTGCGGTATATGCCAAACAGACTATCACGAAATCGTCCGGACGCAAGCGAGCCGACGTCGCGAAAAGTCTCGAATCTCAACCCGAACAGGGCCTAAATCGCGAAGTTTCGCGGTTTAGGCGGCAAACCGGACGCGAGCAAGATTCGATTCCGAACGGTATGCTTTTGGTCGACGAAAATTGGATGCAGCCCCCAACTTAGGCGCAAAACAGCCCCCATCGAATCTCGCCCTTTCCTTCTAGAACTTCTCAGCAAACGAAATCCATATTTCCCATTCGAACGCAACCAATCGCATCTACATATGATTGAATTATTCATTAACTACCTTTTCGGCATTCACTGTTGGGGAGATCTACATTTCTGAATTACACGCGTAGCCTCGTAGAATGGTCTTGCCACCAATACAATAACTAAGAACCATAAGAAGGGAACGATGCTTCAAGAATTTTCAAGCATTGATCGCGCACAGAGCACGCTTGACAACAAAATGATCGAGGCACAGGAGAATTTCCTCCGCGCAAAAGATCTCATGCAGAAGGTAAACAAACTGGAGGGAAGCGCCGAGAGCAAGGACGGCAGGGTGTCCATAACGGTGAACAACGCCGGCGGCCTTGTGTGCATCGGGCTCGCCGACGACGCCGTGGAACTGAAGACCAGGGATTTGACCGCTCTCATCATGTCTACGTTCCGCGAAGCCCGCCGCAACGTGACGGACAACTACGCCGCTTTGGTCTACGACGAACTCGGCGAAGACTCCGCCGTCGCAAAAGAAGGCGTGCGGCAGATGCTCACACGGCTTGCGAGCAAAAGCAGCACCGACAACGACCGATTCCACAAAGCGATTTCGAATCTATGGAGGCAACGATGAATGTGAAAGTAGAGCCCGCCGTGCTGCGGGCCCACGCGGCGAAAGTCGCCGACATCAGCGACGGCGTGGCCAGCGCGAAGTCGGCCTCGGCGGCCACGAATCTCGGAGGGGGAGCCTTCGGCTTCCTATGCTCGTTCATGGTCCCGCCGCTGTCCGCCGTCAAAACGGTAGCCGACCTCGCAATCGACGCCGCCGCGGGGGCAGTCGAAAAGACGGTGGGCGATCTGAAGGCGGTCGCCGATTCCTACGAGGACGCCGACACGGTGAACTCGCAGACGATCAACCAGATCACAACGCTCATGGGAGGCCAGTGATGGCGGCCCAAGCGTCGGTGTCCGGCCCCGTGGAAGCGTCGCCGCTGTCGGGCCTCGGCCTCATCGAGGACGGACAGGATCTCAATGAAGCCATGGAAAGCAACTCCTGGGTCGCCGAATCCCTGGCAGTCTTCGGCACGTCCATGGACGTGCAGCAACTCGTGTCGGACCCGCTCCAAACCCTCATGTCGTGGGGAATCTCGTGGCTTCTCGACCACATGTCGCCGCTCAAGGACTGGCTGAACGAGCTCACGGGCAATCCGGGGGAAGTCCAAGGCTTCGCGGCCACATGGACGTCCACAGGCGAGTCGCTGCAAACCAACTCCGCCGATCTGGCGAGGTCCGTAACGAACGACCTCGAGGGGCAAGAAGGCATGGGAATCGCCGCCTACAGCGCCCTGCAAACCGACATCGCCAAGCACGTCGAACTCGCCGGAACCTGCTCGAACGCAATGTCCACCGCCCTGGGCGTGGCTTCGACGATCGTCCAGGTCGTCCACGACTTGGTTCGCGACGCGATCGCCGACATCGTCTCGTCCATTGCGGCGAAAGCCGTCGAATTGGCCATTTCCTGCGGCACCCTGGCCCCCAAGATTGTCACGGACGTCGCATCTTTGGCCTTGGAATGGGCGGGCAAACTCCGCAGGTACGTCGACGATCTTCTGTCCTCGGGAAAGAGGCTTTCGAAGCTCTCCGACAATCTGTCGGGACTGTTTACGCGCCTGAAAGACGCCCTGGCGAAAATCAAGGGCGGGACGAAAGAGATCAAAATGCCTCCCAAACCCGATCCGATATCCCCCGGGGGGAGCGTTGAAAGACGTTGGACGTACAATGGTGGACCTAACGGAAACGGAAGTTATGTTGATGTATTTTTCGACGCCAATGGAAACCGTTTGCGAACCGAAGGACGATTCAATGACTCAAACGTGGTCAATGCCCGCGAGGACACAGTGCCCAGCGATCTAAACCACCACCTCGAAGGCGGGCTCCAGAAGGCGGACGAAGCCGATCGGTCGATGTTCGGAAGGAACCATGGACTCGCCCACTCTGGAGACGACGCCGGACACATGGCCAACGTCCAAGTGCTGCCGCCCACGCGAGCGCGCCTCCTTGACAAGGATTATCCTTTCACAGACGCTTTCGGCGGTCGCCATGTCGACGCACAAGATCCCCTGGCAAAAATGCGGAAGAATCTGGAGGACCCCAACCATCCCGCGCAAAATTGGGGAGATGCGCTCAAGAGCCTCTCTCCGAACGAAAGAACAGCTGTTAGGAATCTCGAACGCCAAGAAAATGCGCTGACCTTCGCTGCCCAAGAACACAGTCTCAATCGCGGCAGATTCTACACGGAGTACGAAAAGCCTATGCTTGAAGCCTCCGGGCAGCGCCGCTTCTCCGTCGAAGAGTCTGGCCACAATGCCCAAGGGCGCCCCTCTGGATTCACTGTCTCGTGCGATCGCATCAACAGGCTGGGCTTGAGGCAAGCCATCGTCAACCCCAAGTATTACTCCAATTGATCCGCTGCTAGACTAATCCTCAACTTCATTCTGTTTAGGCTGAGAGCAGGTCAATGTCGGCGTCCGCCTAGAGCATGCCGACGTTGAAGCGGTTCGCACGCCAAAACACCGAATGCCCATTCCAATCGCGATCGCCGCGAAAGAAGCATATAAATAGAAAGAACGGCAAACTTCAATGACCGAATCTAACGCGAGCAACATCCCACCGTCACAGGACATCGACGACGAGTACACATTCAAGCTGCTCGGAATCCTCAGCCGCACCGCAGAGGAAGCCGCCGATGGCTGGAGCAAACTCGGACTGATACTCAATTTCGATCGCGACGCCGGCAGCCTGCTCACGTATTCAACCGTTATATGGAACGGAAAGCATTACGCCGAGTGGATTCCGGACCTAGAACAGCATGAACTGTCGACGGAGGCGCTCCTTTGGACTAAGAGACTCTCCGACGCCGGTTTCCCATGCTGGACGTCCATGTTCCTGGGGATGGGATCCGACAGGCATTTCGTCTGGATACCCAATTACGAAGCGGACTACGGCCCCTGGAAGTTGGACGTCGAGACCGACAACTGGCCGACCATGGAAAAAGCTCTGGAAGAGGTCTGACACAAGGACAAGGCCCGCGTCTCATCACGGGAAACGGGCCTGTCTTTCGGATTCCGTTTTACGTGCCCATCGGCAGGAAAGCGAGTCGGATTCTGCTCGCCTCCGGCAGTCTCGGCGGTCTCATGCGCGAGCTGCCGGAGGCGAGCGTCCCTTCTGCGAATGCTCTTTCTCAAGAGAGGAAGCTCAAAGCCAGCGTCTCCAAGAACCGCAGTTCGCGGAGTCGCCGGCGGGCGGCGTCCCGTTTGAACGCCGCCCGCCGGCCTTCTCACACCCCGCGGCTGGCCAGAAGCGAGGTCACCTGCGCGGTGCGCTCGGCTGCGGCGTCGGGGCTGTAGCGGCCGAGGGCGACGTCGTCGGTTATCTTTCCGTCCACAAGCACAAGGACCCTGTCCGCCCGCACCGCGACCATCGGGTCGTGCGTGACGAGGACGACCGTCGTGCCCCGAGCGCGGATATCGCCCATGATGTCGAGAACCTGCGCCGCCGAGGAGGAGTTGAGCGCGCCGGTCGGCTCGTCGCCGATGACGATCTCCGGGTCGTTGATGAGGGCGCGGCAGATGCTCGCTCGCTGAAGCTGGCCGCCCGAGACCTCGGCGACGTCGCTCGACTCGAGCCCAGATATTCCCATGCTTTCCATCAGCCCGCGAGCGCGGGCCACGACCTCTTCGCGGGGCCTGTCCCCGGTGAGGAAGCCCGGCAGGGCGATGTTGTCGAGCAGGCAGAGGGTGCGCAGAAGATGCGGGTTTTGGAAGACGAATCCGAGGCGGCGCAGGCGCAGCGCCGCGAGGTCCTTCTCCTTCATCCCGGTCAGGTCCTCGCCGCCCGCCTTGACGGTCCCGCCCGTGGGACGGTCGAGGCCGGAGAGTATGTGGAGGAAGGTCGTTTTTCCCGAGCCCGAGGGGCCCATGATCGCGACGAACGATCCAGGCTCTATCGCTGCGTTCAGCCCGTGGAGCACACGGGAGTCGTAGTCCTTCGTTATGTCAATGGCTTCCAAGATCGGCATCGCCGTCTCCTTTCGCAAGTGCTTTGCGTGATTGTTAGCGGTCTGTTTGGTTGAGTTGTTTGAGTTTGTCCAGCCGTTCGAGCGTGATTGGGCGGTCATTCGGCGTCCGCCATCTCTGCGGTCCGCATGCGCCGCAGGGCCAGGAGAACCGCGCCGGCCACGGTCAGGGCGAGAACGCCGGGAAGGGCGATCCATGCGAGCCACGGATTCGCCACGAAGCTCAGGCTCGGGGCCCCGAGCATTCCGAGAACCGCGCCGACGGCCGCCTCGCCGAGCGTGAGCACCGCGAGCGCCCCCACGGCGACTCCCATGAGGAGCACCGTGCCGAAGCGGATGAGGTATTGGCCGCGCAGGCCGCGCCTGCTCGCGCCGATCGCCAGCTGGGCGGCGATCTGAGGCCTCTCGCGCTTGACGACGAGCACGGCGAAGAGCGCCGAGACGAGGAAGGCGAGAGCGGCCGAGACGACGCCCGCGAATACCGACACCGTGCGCATCTGCGAGATGGTGGCGCCCAGCGTTTGCGAGATGTAGTCCTGGATCTGCACGACGGTGACCCCGGGAAGCTTCGCGCGCAGGTCCGCCACGGCCCCGGCGGGATCGGCGTTTTCCTTGAAGTCGGCGTAGATCACCTGCTGGGCGGGCTGGCTCGTGTCGCCCGCGACGGTCTCCGCCGGCGTTTTGGCCGTTTTGCCGCCGTTGGTGATGTCCTGATACACGCCGGTCACCCGCAGCTTCCGCGAATCGGCGCTCCGCCCGGGCGCGGGAGCCGAAGGCTTGCCGCCCGCTTGCCGTTCGGGAGAGGCGCCGCCCGCCTTCGCCTGGGAGGACGGCCCGTCGCCCGCCCCTCCCCGGGGAACCGTGAGCGTCACTGTGTCTCCGACGTCGGCCTTGGCCTCTTTCGCCTGGTTCGCGGAAAGGGCGATCTCATTCGCGGCGACCGGGGCCTTCCCTCTCATGTAGTTCACCCGGAACGCAGTGTGATCGCCGCTTTCGACCAACGCCACGGTTTTCTTTCCTCCGGCGGAGGCCATGTCGTACCGATGGGCAGTCATCTTGACGGCCCGAGAGACGTTGGGATCGGCCTTGACCCGGGCGAAGGCTTGGTCCAGGCCGTCGCCGTCACCCTGCGAGGAGGCGATCTTCTTCACGTCCATGCGCACGTCGGCCCCGCCGATTCCCAGATATGCAGCAAAACCGGGGTTGTCCATCGTGGTGACGACGCACACCGGCAGGATCATGACGATCGTGCACACGCTGAGCACCCCGAGCAAAAGCGCGTAGGCGGGCCGGAGAGCCTCGCGCACGCCCATCCACAGGCACACCGGGACGCGCTTGAAGGACGTCAGCTTCAGGTGGTGGCGCTTGGGGCGGATCTTTCCGCTGACGCCGGTGCGCAGCGCCTGGACGGCCGAAAGCCTGTCGATGCGGCGCAGAATCAGACAGCAGAACCCGACCATCGCGAGCCCGAGCGCAATCGCCGCGGCGAGCGGGACGGCGACGTCCCACGCCCCTGCGGCGGGCTCTCCGAGGTAGAGGAGCACGGCCTCGTCGAGGGGCGCCGCCAGCGGGAAGGACAAGAGGCAGCCGACCGCCGTCCCCGCCGCCGTCAAAGCGAAGTACTTGACCAGGTAAAGGCGCTTGATCCCGCGCGGCGGCGCGCCGACCGCCTTGAGCACGCTGATCTGCGGAAGGTCGTCCTCCATCGCCGCGAGGAACGTGTACCTGAGGATGAGGGATGCGACGACAACCAGCAAAACTGCGACGAGCAGCGCCACGCCCACGATCGGAACCGTCGTCACGCCGTTCATCAGCTTGAGGATGGACGTGTCGATCGTGATTCCCTTGCTTGAAAGCCCGCTCGCCCCGAAATCGGAGATGAAAGACGAGGTCGGGGCCCCGGAGGCCAAACGGAATTCCATGAGGTACTCGGGTTCCAAATGCTTGTCGAATTCGGCGAAGTCGCTGGAATGGACGACGAGGCGCTTGGACGTGACCAACGAGGGATTCATCTGCGGGTCGCGGACGAAATCGACCACCTTGAGCTCGCGGCTCTGCGAGCCGTTTTGGACGCGGACGACGTCGCCGACTTTGGCCATGCCCTCGGCCTTGTAATGGACGGGAAGCGCTATCTCCCCCGGTCCCGGGCGCACCGGCTTTCCATTCTGGCCAAGCAAAAGGTCGAAGCGTTCGGGGGCGGTGACGAATGCCGGCTCCAGCACCGAATCGGCCTGGCTCTTGCCCGCGATCGTCAGCTGCCGCACGGGCACGGGCAGGGAGCGCATGAGCTGGTAGTCCTTGACGTCCGAGCGCCCGCCGACCCATTTTGCAACGCCCTTCGCGTCGGGCGTCCCGGCGTACATGTGCACGACGTCGGGCGGCGCAGCATCCCTCCACAGGGAGTTGACCGCGGAGCCGGCGCGTATTCCGAGTGCCGCGCTCATGGCGACGAGGGCGACGGCCAGAGACATCAAAACCGTCAGGGCGACGGATTGCGCGACGCTGCGGCGCAGGTCTGCGCGAAGCATGCGGAGCAGCATTAGAAATCCCCCGCCTTTCCATTCGATCCGGGTTCTCCGATTCGTCCGGGGTTTCCGGCCAGAACGGGCCCTCCCGTTCGTCCAAGGCCTTTGGTTTCCCCAAGCCTTCCGGTTGACCCGGGGCGTCCGGACGGTTTGAGCGCAGCCTGCGCCGGTGCCGCCGGGCTTTCATTCGGCGAGCCGTCGGCCTTCGGACCGTTCCCCTGTGCGGAGGAATCCTCGGTTCCTCTGACTATGTCCGCACGCTTGGCGTGCACGGCGGCGGCGACGCCGACGAGGGCGATCCCCATGGCCGTCACCAGCAGAGCGGTTCCGCGCCCCTGCCCGGTTCCGAACGCCGTTCCGACCGATCCCGCCAGCGGCCCGTCGGCGCGCAGCAGGGGTTCGAAGACCTTGTCAGCCAGCGGACCGGCGAGGACGAAAGCCGCGACGTATCCGAGCTGGGAGACCATGCCGATCGTCCCCCACGCCCGAGCCTGCTGCTCGTTGGGGATGGACGAGCGGATGATCACCTCGGCCCCCGCATTGCACAGGGCGAGCGAGGCGAAAAGGGCGAAGCCGGCAGCTGCGGCCCACCACGCGACGGGGCGAATCGGCAAAAGCGTCATGGCTGCGCCCGCGCCGAGCATGCCTGCGGCAAGCAGGGCCGCCGGCCGCGCGTTTTTCGCCATGCCGACGACCGCGGCGCCAGCGAACATTCCCACGGAGGCGATCGTTTCGACGGTGCCCTCCGTTCTCGTCCCCACGTACGGCAGGAGAATCGGCTTGAGCAGGGTTTGAAGGAAGCCGATGACGAAGACCGCCATCGTCATGAGGCCGAGCACGATGCGCACGTTTTTCCGCGAAGCCACCGCGCGCCAGCCGGCTATGAGCTGGGCTGCGAACCCCTCTTCCTTCGCTCCCCCGCCCATGTTCCCGGCGGCTTTGCGGACGACGAGGCTGCAGACGACCGTGACCAGGCAGGTGCTCGCATCGACAAGGAGCAGCGCCCGAAGCCCGACGGCGGGAAGCAGGAATCCGGCCAGCAACGGCGAGATGAGGTACTTCGACGAGGCGGCGAGCTGGAGCATCCCCGACGCCCGCACATATTCGTCCGGCCCGACGAAGTCGCTGACGCTCGCGCGCAGCGCGGGCTCGGTGAGGGCCGCAAAGCACGAGGAGGCGACGATGCCGAGGCAAATGAGCTTGATGTCGGGGTCGTCGGAGGAGACCGCGGCGATGACGACGAGCAGGCCGCCCACGGAGCCGCCGTCGCCGAGGATCATCATGACCCGCCGGTCGAAGCGGTCCGCCAGCACTCCCGCAATCGGCGCGAACAGAACGATCGGGGCGAAAGAGCACAGCTGGACGAGCATCACCGAGGAGGCCGTCCCGTAGGTTTGGAACATGTAGATCGCCAGGGCGAATGCGCTCAAACCCGTGCCGACGGAGTTGACGAACGCCCCCGCGAAAAGAATCGAGAAGCACTTCATCGCTCTCGCCCCCTGCCGCTTTGCCCCCTGCCGCTTTGCCTCTCGCCGCCTTGCATCTCGCCGCCTTGCATCTCGCCGAGTGCGCTCAGAGCTCCCTCGGGGCAGCCGAGCAGGATTTCCGCGGCGCGCATGATCGCCTCGGCGCGTCGGCCGACCTCCGCCGCGTCGCCGCCGAATATTCCGACGTCGAGCAGGAACCCTCCTGCAGTCAGCAGAATCTCGACGCTTCCGAGGGGGTCGTCGGTGGCGAAGACCCCTTTCTCCACGCCTTCGGAGACGACGTCGGCGAGGATCGGGGTCAGCCCCTTGACCATCTCCACAATCGACAGGAGATGGAACTCAGAGTTGTCCTGGGTGTGGAATTCCTCGATGAGCTCAGCGGACTGGCCCTCCACCTGAGCCGAAGCCACGACGGCGCCGAGCTTCTCGAGGGCGGACAGATCACTTGCGGCTATCGCCCTCGCGCGTTCAACCGCCTGGCCGACCGTGCGTCTGACCAAGCCCCTGAGGACCTCCTCCTTGCCGGAAAAATGATGGTAAAGGGTTCCTTTGGCGATGCCCACCGCCTTCAAGATGTCCTCGATCGTCGTCGCCTGGTACCCCTTCGTGACGAACAGGGTCTGCGCGGCGTCGAGGATCTCGTCTTTGCGCTGCGCAGCGGGCTTGCTTACCCGAACCATGTCTATTCCTCGCTTTCTGTGCGAACTTTTCTCGTTTCGATCGAACCGACCGACCGTCGGTCTAATTATAAGTCCATCGAGATTCCTTATGTCAAGCGCTCGCATGGAGAATTCACGCAAGGAGCCCGCATGGGACGTCACACGGTTTGCCCAAAGGCCCGCCCCGCCGTTGCGGTACTGTGGATCCATGGCCACGGAGAAGGACAAGTCGGACGGCGAGCACGACCTCGCCTCGGCGACGAAGGCGCTCACCGCCGCCCTGAGCAATCTCACCCGCGCGGTGACGAAGGAGACGGGCAAGAACCTCTCGAGCACGCTGCGCAAGACGTCCGAGCAGCTCTCCTCGGCCGCGGCGAAGATCGAGTCGACCGCGGAAGACATCCGCGACCGCGGCAAACGGGGCCGGACCAAGGCCGAACGCACCCGCGCTGAGATCATTGAGGCGGCGCGGCGCGTCTTCGCCAAGAAGGGGTATGAGGGCGCCGCCGTGGCGGACATAGCCGCAGAAGCCGGATTCACAAAGGGCGCGCTCTATGCCAATTTCCCCTCGAAGGAGGCGCTTTTCCTCACGGTCCTGCGCGATCTTGAAAGGCAGCAGGACGAGCTCGTCGATGAGTATCGGCAGGCCAACCGGATGCCCGACTTCCTATGCGCCGGTGACTATTCCGAGACGGAGAGGGAGATCCTCCTCATCAATATGGAGTCGTGGATCTACGCCGTCCGCCACCCCGAGGCCCGCGAGGAGCTGGGGGCGATGCTGTCCAGGACGAAGGACGGGGTGGCCGAGCTCATCGCCCGCAGCAAAGGCAGAAGCCAGGCCACGGAGGAAGACGGCGACGCCGCCTACGCGGCTCTCTCCATCAACGTGCTTTCGAGCGTTGCGGGCACGATGCTCGGCTCCGAAGAGGTGCGTGCCACCTCCGCCAGGCTGTTTTCGCAAATACTCGGGAGCGACGGCGACGCGCCCCGCGAGGGCGACGGCTCGGCGCCCGACGTCGGCAAACCGCGCAGCGGCGCCGAAGGCCCGACGGACGAAACATAGCTGAGACGCCGCCTCCGCGAGGGCCAAAACACGGCCCGCCCGGCCCGCCTCCGGGCGCGCTGCAGCGCGCCGAACAGTTCGCGCCCCGCCGCGCTGCAGGGCGAATCACACCCGCCAGTCGCCCAGCGCGCCTTCGAGGGCGCCGAGCGCGGCGTCGATGAGGGCGTAGCGGTCCGTCTCCGGGCAGCCGGCGCGCACCCAGGCCAGGCAGGCGCCGTCGAGGAAGCCGAAGTATCCGGAAACCGCGTAGGCGTGCCGCTTCCAGCCGGAAACGCCCAGCGTCTGCGACAGGGCCTCGACGTAGGATTCACGCGCCCGCGCGCGAACTTCGATCGCCTCGGGCGGCTCGTGCCCGCCCAGGAGCGGCGCGGCCCACGCCTCCGGATGGGTGCGGATGTGCTCGAGGTAGACCTCCAAGCCGGCGCGGACCCTGTCTCGCACGCTGACGGACGGGCCGAGCAGCTCGACAGCTTCCCTCTGAGCGCGGCCGAGCCCCTCGATCGCCTCGCCGACAACGGCGGCGTACAGCCCCGCCTTCGAGCCGAAATAGTGGAAGATCAGCCCCTCGGAGGCTTCGCAGCTTTCGGCGAGGGCCGCCGTGGTCACCTCCGAGTAGGGCGCGGCGGCGAAGGCCCGGCTTGCCGCGGCGAGCATCGCCTTCCGGCGTTCCTGCGTGGACATCCGGCGGCGTCGGGGAGACTGTGCTTGCGTCACACGCCCATCGTATCGCCGCCGACGGGCACGACGACGACCTCCGCGCCCCCGGCCCGCAACATGTCCACGTGTTCGCGCTTCGTCCGGCCGTCGACGAGGATCGTGTCGAATGCCCTCAAAGGAGCGGTTTTCTGCCAGGCCCGCCGCTCGAACTTCGTGCTGTCGACCAGGAGGACGCGGCGCGAGGATTGTCTGAGCATCGCGCGTTTGAGTTCGACGACGACGTCGACAGGGTTGTACACGCCGTCGCCCCACACGGCGGCGTCGGACATGACGCACAAGTCGGCGCGGACGCCCTCGACGAACGAGGTGGCCAGGCTCCCGTAGAACGCGTCCGCCCACGGAAGGTAGCGCCCGCCGATCAGGACGAGCTCGGCCTTCTTGGACTCGGCGAGCGCCCGGCCGACGGCCATCGAATTCGTGACGACGGTCAGCGGGTAGGTCGACTCCAGCTCGGCGACCATGGGAAGGACGGTGGACGAATCGTCGATCATGAGGACGTCCCCGGGCGAGACGAGGCTCGCCGCCGCCCGGCTCAGGGCCGCTTTTTCGCGCGGCGACTTCGTTCTGCGAATCCCCGGGGGAAGTTCGGCCGTGGAGGAGGCCCTGGGGCGCAGAACCCCCTTCGACCGCTCGATCAGGCCCGCCCCTTCGAGGATCTGAACGTCGCGATAGACCGTGACGACGGAGACCCCCAGGCTCTCCGCGACCTCCTCGATTCGCACCTCCTCACTTGCGAGGACCTCGTCGACGATGAGCGAGCGGCGCCTGTCAGGCGCCACCCTCCCGCGCGGAGTCCGCTCGCCCGCGCGGTCCCCGGCATGGCTTTTGGCGCGGTCCCCGGCATGGCTTTCCGCTTGGATCCGGGCTTTGTTGTCGGCTTTCACTGTCCGCCTCGCACCTCGCTTCGTCTGGCTGACGCACGCCTCGTCGGCTCGATGAAAACTTTTCATATTCTACGCAATTTTCAAAAAGAATTCTCAAAAATATTGACAGGCTGGCCGTTCGCGGATACTGTTGTAGACATCACGCATGGGCTTCGGTCGTTTGCGCTCCGAGGAGGGATGCGCGAAAAGCGGGAGCCGCACAATTCACAGCTTCGGCGCCCGCCGCGGAAACGACGTCGGCAGGCGCCGCCACACAGTTCTCAACGAGGAGAAGTCAATGAACGACGTCGTCATCGGTGTCGACGGCGGAACCACGGCCGTCAAGGCCGTCGCCTTCGACCTGAACGGGCAGATCAAAGCCTCCCATCACGAATCCGTCCCCGTTCGCTACGGCGCAAACGGCGAAAGCGAGCAGGACATGACGCTGCTGTGGGAGGCGGTCGCCTCCTGCCTGCGCAGCGTCGCCGAACAGGTGCGGGGATCGCGGATCGTCGGCGTCGGGCTGACCGGGCAAGGCGACGGCGCCTGGCTCGTCGACGCCGACGGCGAGCCCGTGCGCCCCGCAGCCAATTGGATGGACGGCCGGGCTGCCGGCCGGGTCGACGACTGGAACTTCGACGGCCGCGGCCGCGCGGTGCTCGACGTCACCGGCACAACCGTTTTCGGCGGGCTTTTCCCGGTTCTCTACGAGGAGCTTGCCGCCGCAGAGCCGGAGGCCGTCGCCCGGGCGACGAGCCATCTCAACTGCAAAGACTGGATCCGTTTCAAGCTCACCGGCGTTCGCGCCACGGATTTCACCGAGGCGTCCCGCACCTTCCTCGACGTCGCCACGACCTCGGGGTACAACGAACCGCTGGCCGAGAAGCTCGGCCTGAGCGAGGCGCTCAAACTCCTTCCGGAGATCCGGCGCCCGGCGGGCGAAGCGTCGCCCGTCACGGAAGAGGCCGCCGAGGCCACCGGGATTCCGGCGGGAACGCCCGTCGGGGTGGGGATGATCGACGTCGCCGTGACCGGAATGGGCCTGGGAAGGATCGCCGACGGCGACTCCTGGCTCATCCTCGGAACCACCGGCTTCGTCGGCACGCTCCTCCCGAGCGTCGCCGAGCGCAGATCCGAACTCTCGATGGTCCTGGCGACGGGCGAGGGAACCCAAGTCCTCGAATTCATGGCGCCTATGACCGGCACACCCAACCTCGACTGGATCCGCTCGACCCTCGGCCTCGAAGCGCAGTCGTGGAGCGAAATCGAGAAAATGGCCAAAGCGGCCGGGCCCGGCTCGCACGGGGTCGTCTACCTCCCCTACGCCTCGCCCGGCGGCGAGCGGGCGCCCTTCCTCGACACGAACGCATCCGCGTCATGGCAGGGAATGAGCCTGACGAGCGCCCGCGCCGACATCCTGCGCGCGGTCTACGAAGGCGTGGTCTTCTCCCTCGCCGAATGCCTCAACGCGCTGCGCATCACGGGCCCCATCGTCGTCTCGGGAGGCGGATTCCGCTCCGACCTCCTGTGCGAGATCCTCGCGGACGTCACCGCGCAGCGAGTCCTGCGGCAGGACGCGCCCGAAGCGGGCGCCCGCGGGGCGGCCGTCCTCGCCCTCGTCTCGGCCGGAGCGTTCCCGGACGTCTTCTCGGCTTCCTCGGCTCTCGGCGCGGCCCTCGAAACCTTCGACCCGAATCCGGACAACATCCATATCTACTCGGAGGCGCGGGTGGCGTTTTACGACGCCCGCGAGGGGGCCCGGCGCTGCTGGCGCACGCTCCGAAAGCTCCGCTCGTCCACGGGAAAGGCGGAGTCGGAAAACGCTGAGGCGGAAGAGACCGGGTCAGAGAACGTCGAGCCGGGAAAGGCGGAGTCGTGAAGGTCCTCCTTGCCTCCGACGGCTTCGTGACCGACGCCGTCCTGCGCACCGCCCTCGCCCGTGCGCTTCCCGACGTCGAAACGGCCTCGATCGCCTCGACGTGGCCCGTCCCTCCCTTCCGAGACATCGGCGACGTCCGCGAGGCGGCCGGCGACGAGGACGAGCTGATCGAAGCCCTCAGCGGCTGCGACGTCGCCTTCTCCCACACCTTCCCCTTCACGGAGAAGGTCATCGCGGCCTCGCCCTCGCTCAAGCTCGTCGCCATTTGCCGGGGCGGCCCCGTCAACGTCAACATCGAGGCCGCCACTCGGGCCGGTGTGCTCGTCTCCTACACGCCGGGCCGCAACGCGACGGCGACGGCCGAGCACACCGTGGGAATGATTCTCGCCAGCCTCAGGCAGATCCCCCAGCGCCACCGGGAGGTCGTCGACGGCCAGTGGCGCTCGGACTATTACATTTTCGACAACGTCGGCGCGGAGATCGGCTCCTCGACCGTCGGCGTCGTCGGATACGGCGCCGTCGGGCGGAGGGTCGCCGCCGTCATGGCCGCCTTCGGGGCGCGCGTGCTCGTCTACGACCCGTGGGCGGACGAGCCGGCCGAAGGGATGACCCGCGTCGATTCCCTCGGCGAGCTTCTCGCCGGCAGCGACGTCGTCACGATCCACGCGCGCGTCACGCCTGAAAACCGCAGGATGATCGACGCCGACGCGCTCGCGCTCATGCCGGAGGGCTCCGTGCTCGTCAACTGCGCGCGCGGCGAGCTCGTCGACTACGACGCGGTGTGCGACGCCCTCGACGCCGGCCGCCTTTTCGCGGCGGGATTCGACGTGCTGCCTCAGGAGCCGCTGCCGCCGGGCCACAGGCTCCTGAGGACGCCGCGGGTCACGATCACCCCGCATCTGGCGGGCGCCTCGAAGGAGGCCGCGCGCATCGCCGCCCGAATCGGGGCCGAGGACATCGCGGCCTTCGCCGCCGGCCGCCGGCCCCTCCACCTGGCCAATCCGGAGGCGCTCGAGGCCCGAGCCCGTCTGTTCCAAGCCGGCGGGGCTCCGTCCGGAACCAGTGGGAAGACGCCAAAGGTCGGCGCGGCTGAGCCGGAGGCAGGCGAGGCATCGCCTGAAGCCGGCGCGGCTGCACCGGAAGCCGACCCCAAAACTGCCAAAGACAACGACCAAGCATTCGGAAAGTAGGCCACCATGCTTTTAGAGAAAGAACGCCGCGACGTCGTCGAGACCTGCCTGTTCATGCAGAGCAGCGGATTGATCGTCGGCACCGCCGGAAACGTCTCGATCCGCGTCGATGACAAGGTCGCGATCTCGCCGTCGGGAGTGCCCTACGAAACGATGACGGCCGAGGACGTCGTCGTCTTTTCGATGGACGGGGAACGCGTGGACGGGATCCTCGAGCCGTCCTCCGAGCTTCCCCTCCATCTGAGCGTCTATCGCGAAACGGCCGCAAAGGCGGTCACGCACAACCACGCGCCGGCCTCGACGGCTCTGGGGCTGGTGGTCGACGAGATCCCGCCGTCCCACTACTATTCGGCGATGCTCGGCGGGATCATCCGGGTGGCCCCGTACGCGGAGTTCGGCACGGACGAGCTCGCGCGCAACGTGACCGAGGCCTTGAAGGACCGCAGCGGGGCGCTGATGAAGAACCACGGCGCCATCACGATCGGGCCGACCGTGAAGAAGGCGGCGGGGCTCCTTCCGATCTTGGAGTACGTCTGCGAAATCCACCTCCGGGCGATGGCGACGGGCGCCCCCATCGCGCTGCTTTCGCCCGAGCAGATGGCCGACGCCAAGGCCGCCATCGCCGACTACGGGAAGCAGCCGAACAAGAAGTGACCGGGCTGGTCTAGGCGCCCGCAGCGGGCGCGCCGATCCGACGCTCTGCGGCCGAGCCCACGCCTTCCGGGCCCGGCCGCTTTTGCGTCCGCGGCGGGTTCGCTTCCATTTGCCGCCGTCGAGGCATATACTCGATTTCGTTATTGAGCGTCACTCAACAAGGGGCTCGGCGGGGCGGTCCGTCCGTCCGACGCCGCGATGCCGTGAAAGGAATTCGAATGTCTTTGCTCGACGACGCCATCTGGTGGCACGTCTATCCCCTCGGAGCCGCGGGCGCTCCGATCCGCGGCGATCAGGCGCGAGAGGCGGCCGATCCGGGCGAGCGTCGGCTCCTGAGGCTGGTCCCCTGGCTCGACTACGCGGTGGAGCTCGGATGCTCCGGCGTCCTTCTGGGCCCGATCTTCGAATCGGCCTCCCACGGCTACGACACCCTCGACCACATGGCGATCGACCGGCGCCTGGGCTCCGAGGAGGATTTCGAGGCTTTCATGGCGGCGTGCCGCGAGCGCGGGCTCAACGTCATGCTCGACGGCGTTTTCAACCACGTCGCGGCCAGCCACCCGCGCGCCGAGGAGCTTGCGCTTCGCCTGCCCGACGGCGGCCTGGCGTGCTGGGAGGGGCACAGCGAGCTTCTCACGCTCGACCATTCCAAACCCGCCGTCGTCGATTTCGTCGCTGACATCATGCTTCACTGGCTGCGCAAGGGGATCGCCGGGTGGCGCCTCGACGTCGCCTACGCCGTGCCTCCGCGCTTCTGGGCCGAGACGGTCGGCCGCGTGCGCGGCGAGTTTCCGAACGCGCTTTTCCTAGGGGAAGCAATCCACGGAGACTACGCGCGGATCGTCGCCGACGGCCGCCTGGACACAGTCACGCAGTACGAGCTGTGGAAGGCGATCTGGAGTTCGATCAAGGACGTCAACTTCTGGGAGCTGGCCTGGGCCCTCGACCGGCAGACCGAACTGTGCAGGGGCTTCGTTCCGCAGACTTTCGTCGGGAATCACGACGTCACCCGCATAGCCTCGCAGATTGGCGAAACGGGGGCGGCGCTGGCGGCCGCCATGCTTTTCACCCTGCCCGGGATGCCCTCGATTTACTACGGCGACGAACGCGGCGTGCTCGGCGACAAGGGCGAGGGGATTGCGGCCGACGACGGGCTTCGCCCGGCCCTGCCTCCCGAACCGGGCGAGGGCGACAGGCCGTGGATGTACCGCCTTTACCAGGAACTCATCGGCTTGCGGCGGCGCCACCCGTGGATCGCCCGCGGCGAGGTCGCGGTGCTGGCCAAGGACAACTCCTGGATCGAATACGAGGTGCGTCCGGGCGGCGAGGGAGGGCTTGAAGGTGCGCCGAACAGCGGCCGGGACGGCGCGGGCCACGCGAACGACGGCCACGCGAATGGCGGCCGCCCGAAGGCGGGCGACGCACTGCGGGTGCGAATCGAGCTCGCCCCTCGCGCGGCCGCGCGGGTCACGGACGCCGCCGGCAACGGGCTGTTTGACTGGCGCGGGCCCGACGGCCCAGCCTGAGCCGAATCGCGCAGCGCTTGGGCTGGAGCCGTTCGCAGCTTTACACGCCTGATGTCCGAAGTCGGCGACGGACTGAGGCTCGTTTTGAACCTGTAACGCGTTCACCGGGCAGCGAAGCCGTGCCTCTCATAGATTCTGCGAGCCGCGGCGTTCTCGCTCTCTACGCGCAAGCCCACCTCCCGATCGCCGACCGCGGCCAGCGCGGCGTCGACGAGCGCGCCTCCGATCCCCCGCCCGCGTTTGCCGGGGGCGACGAAGAGATCGATGATGAAGGTCAGGCCTTCGACGTCGTCCCACGGCGGATTGTCCGTCACGAGAATCGCGCCGACGGGCTCCCCGCCCTCCTCTGCAACTAGGCAGGCCTCGGGAACCCACGTGCCGTAGTCGCCGGCGCTCGTGGCTTCGACGTCGGCGACGGCTTCTTCGCACGTCCCGGCTTCGCCGTCGGGATACGAGCGGAAGTACAGGCGTCCGATCCTTTCGATCGATTCGCGATCCTGAGAAATCCGCCGGATGCAAACGCCTTCTGGGCGCTCCGGCGGTTCGGTGCGCGAAAGACCCGACAAATCGGTGACGCCGCCGGGTCCTGCCGGGCAGCCGCCGGGGCCCGCGGAGCGCCCGTCGGTTGTCGCAGGGCGGACGAAGGTAAGCTGCATCGTACTCCTTTCCGAGGCGTTTGCCCTCAAGATTCTAACCGTGAGGCTCGCATCGCACACACCGCGTGAAAAGCCCGCGTCTAAGCTCTAAACAACTCCGTCCGAACAACATACCTTTCCAGATTCAACTATTGATCTCTTAGAGAATTCTGGTTAGACTCATGGTATCAATAGAATCACGCCAAAGGACAGCAAATGACCTTGCTTAACGACCTTTCCATGATCAGCAAGAATCCAGGTCACCACGAGGAGCACGAGCAGCATCGCCGCGGCAACCCGAAAGAACCCGACCGGCGCAGATCGAAAGCGCGTCCCAAGCGTCAACGCCGCAAAGAGCCCTTCGACGCGAGCGTAATCGGCCCCTGCATCGCAGTCTGCGCGGCAGCACTGGCATTCGGTCTCTTTTTCTTCCCCTGGATCGGCGAGCATTCGGGCTGGGATGCGGCTGACGCCTTCGAAAGGTCAGCTGAGGGCGCAACAAGCCGGTCTTCCCTGGGCATCGCGAAATACTCGATGCTCATATCGACGCCCTGCTCAATGCTCGCCGGACTCATTGCGATTGACAGGAAGACGTCGTTCGCGGCGCCGCTCTTTATGTTCATGGGCACATCGGCTGCGGCGCTCTTCTCGATTCCCGCAGTCATTGCGGTCTCTTCTGCAACGAAATTTTCTTTGTTTTCGGGGGAAGACCCCGGGAAGGAAGTCCTCGCGGCTCTGGCGCCGATAGGGGTTCCTCTTTTTCTCACGATATCCGCATGCGCCGCGGGTTTCGAGCTTGAACGACGCAGCGAGAATCTGCGCACGCAGATTGACGATCTACGGCGAGAGCTCGACAGCCTGTACACCGACGACGATTCGTGTCCCGAGGGCGACAACGACCTGCACTCCGAGGACGACGATCTCTATCCTGACATCGAACGCAGAATCAAGGAACTGCACTCCCTCATTCAAAATCTCGAACTGAAGGCGGGAGTGCAAAGGCCGGATGACGCCCGGCAAACGCAGGGCGACGGGGTCGAATCCCGTCAGCAGCCGAACGCTTTTTCCAATTCAGGGCAACCGTCTGACGAGTCCTCCGATTCGCCGCAAACGCGAAGAGAATCCTCCGAGACGGAAGGAACAGGGAAATGACCGGCGAACCCGATGTCTTCGACTACTACAGCGACTCAGAGTCGGAAGCTTTTTCGAAAACCAACGCCAAGCCGGCATTGCTCATGCTTATTCTCCTGACTTTGGCCACTGCAGCCGTGTCGATTCAGGCCCACTGGCTCGACAATCACACCTTCTACAGTTCCGCCGAAGCCGCCGATATCGAAGGTTACCTTCTGTCGCTCACCGGACGGCCGTTGATCGTACTGATTCCTTGCGCATACATCCTCGCAATCGTGACTTTGGCGAATCGAACCGTTATCGCGTGCTCTATCCTGTCGGTCGTCGTCAACGCCTTGGCCCTTGTTGCCGCGGTTCCCCTAGCGGTTTACGTATCGAGAGGGCACGAGTGGATCGTGATGTTTCCACTTCCCCCCGCCCTTTTCGCTTTGTCCGTGGCCGCAGCGAGCGCCGACCTGCGAAACAAGATCAAGTCCGCCCATGAACTGTTTTAAAGCGCGAATGATCTCAAGTCCGGAGCAGAAAGGGACGTGAGCAAGAAAAGTACCTTGCCACATTATAAGTTCCAAAATTTGGTCCTGATCATGCAGCAGGGAACTTTTCATAGGCGGATCGCACGACGGCGAACCGCACGACAGGATGCCACGCGATCGACCCCAAATCGGGCAGGAATCCCCCAAATCATGCGGAAACCGAGCCGAAGCGGGACGGTTTAATCGAAGAGACTGCGCAGCACCGCGTCGGACGCGGCAGCGAGTTCGGCGACGTCGAACACCAGCATATCCTCGGAGCTTCCCGCCAGGTCGGCAGCCTCCGACCCGGCGGCCGATGCCGCAGCGAGCGAGCCGGCAGCGGCAGCAGACGACTCGGCAGGCAGGTCGGCAGCCTCCGTCGCGTCGGCGTCGGGGGGCCACAGCTCGGCGGCAAGCTGGATCGCAAGCAGCTCCCCGCCAGTAGTCCCCAAGCGCACGGCCGCAACGCCCTCGGCCTCGGCCGCGCGCAGCACGAGGTCGAGACAGCCTTCGGGCACTGCGAGCACCGCGCGGGCCTGCGACTCCGAGAAAAGCGCGGTGAAGCTGTCGATTCCCTCGCGCGAGGCCAGGTCCGTCAGATCGATCGACGCGCCGACCCCCGCCCGCACGGCCATGTCGGCAAGCGCCTGGACGAGGCCCCCGTTGGAAACGTCGTGCGCCGCGGCCAGGACGGGTCCAAGTGCGCCGGTGTCGGCGTCGTGCAATGCCAAAAGCACGCGCCCCAACGCCATTTCCGCCTGAAGGTCCGCCTTCGGCGGCCTCCCGCCGAGATGCCCGTGGATCGCGCGCGCCCAGGCGGAGCCGTCGAGCTCGGCGCGGGTGCGGCCAAGCAGCACGACGGCGAGGCCGTCCTCCCGCCAACCGGACGGCACGGCGGTGCGCACGTCGTCCATGACTCCGAGGACGCCGACGACGGGCGTCGGGTTGATCGACGAGTCGACGCGGCCTTTCTCCTTGCCGTGTGAGTTGTAGAGCGAGACGTTTCCGCCGGTCACGGGCACGCCCGTCTCCTTGCAGGCGTCCGCGAGCCCGGTTATCGCCTGGACGAGCTGCCACATGGCGTCCGGGTCTTCCGGCGAACCGAAGTTCAGGCAGTCGGTGACGGCCAGGGGCTTCGCGCCCACGGTGCAGACGT
>ERZ772967.100-NODE-100-length-71338-cov-4.038985_pt1 | contig 71338 bp, 43 predicted proteins | sample MGYA00511677_ERZ772967 | MGnify/ENA primary metagenome ERZ772967 (study PRJEB29015, sample SAMEA2737931) | human oral metagenome | biome: human oral; feature: human-associated habitat; material: dental | place: China | collected 2146 ...
GAACTGTATTGTTGTGCGTAAAGTCTAAAGCCGCTAAACTTGTTGCTTTTGTGAAGTCTGACTCTGGGTTGGTATCAATGTTAGTGAGTGCTAACGCTTTTATGTTTGCTCTTGGGGCAATATACGCTATGGAACAATGGTTCGTACAATTCAAAGCAACTCCGAATGTTTTGTAGAAAGGATTGTTGATAAAGTATTCTATACCCTCAACAGATTTTACTTTATTAATATCTTCAAATGGAATCAAAACATTCAACATCACATTTTGTCCCGTTGCTTCCAACGACATAGGCTTGCTGATATCAATGGATGTTTCGTCAACAAACAGATCTTTGAATACCGTTTTAAGGTATTTTCTGAAGTATTCGTCGGGAATTTCTCTGATTGTATTATAGGTTTCCAACTGTCCTTTAGCGTTGATCATCTGCATGTCAACCTGTTTCTTCTCGGCTTTGCTTTCAGTATAGAATGGCATCAAGTCTTCTACATTATATTTAGCCGTAGCCGGGAGATAGAGTTTTGTCAGTGGTCGAAGAATAGTTGTTTTTACTTCATCATTCTCAACCTTAGTACTTACTAAGCCTTCAAAATCATAAATGTCATTATTTGTCAGGTCGACACCGGTGATTTGAGCAGGAAGTTTAGTGAAATCAAACGTTGGACCATACCCATTATCAGTGAGCTTCAACTCGTGGAGATTGGGAAATATGTCGAGTTCTGTCAGGTCTTTCAACTTCGTTCCACTCAAATCAAGTGATGTAGTATTATTGACAAGTTCGTTAAGTGCTAACTGACCGTTTTCGTTAAAGGTGTAACCCTTTGCTTTCAAGATGTTTACTAACTCTGCATTTTTCAATGCTTTTGAACTGTAAGAGGGTGCATCGTTCTTGTCACTGCAAGAGAACAAGGCCAATACACATAGTGCCACGAGGGACAATAAAATTGATTTCTTTTTCATGACTGTAATTATATTGGGTGCAAAGGTAGACCTTAAAAATAGATAAAACAATACCTATTTTTTAGGATTTTTTATAAAATAAAGTCCTGTTTGGCTATTCATTTCTGTAAACTTCCCCTCGTTTGAGTATAGGTTTTTCTATCGATTATATTTCTATACAGCCTTAAACAAATCGTATTTCCACTTTGTTTATTTCTGTTTTTTCATTATTTTTGCACAGAAGTAATCGTATTTTAAGCCATGGCAACAGGCTTTAAGAAGGAGAAGAACGTATGAAAGCATATCATTCTTTAGTCGTTTTTATGTTCATTGTAGCTTGTGCTGCATTGTCAAGCATGCACAGTTATCGCAGTGCCGAGCGTGAAATGGTGGCCGATATGAGTCAGGCGCTGATGCAGACTTTGGCAGAAAAGAGCGAAATGACAATCACTCCGGACACTATTCTGACCTATCGCAGTCATCTTCGGATAATGGCTTTGCGCGAAAAGTCTATTGTCTATTATGCAATGAATGGTGATGAAGGCATGTTGTCTACACGTCCGATGCGTTGGAAAAACCGACATTCAACTGCTGACTTCCAAGCTTTTGCACATTGTTCTGTGGCTTCTGTTTTTGCATTCTCCGACCAACGGCTGCCTCTTTCTTTTTCGGCCATGGCCTTGTTGTGGGCGATTTTCTCCATAGGTTACTTCAAACGTCATCGCAAGGGGATGATAGTTTTCGGTCATCTGATGTTTTCAGAAGCTGAAAACCGCTTCTATACGCTGAAGCATCAATCGGTGAAACTCACGCCGATGCAGCATGTGTTGCTCCTTATGTTCTTCCGAAGTCCGCATCATCAGCTGTCGAAACAGGATATCTGTGATGCCCTTTGGCCGAAAAAAACCGATGCCAACGACACGCTTTATACGCTCATCAAGCGCATCAAACCCGTGCTAGAAGCCGAAGGACGACTGAAAATAACGTCAGAGCGCGGGCGTGATTATCGGCTCGAAGTGATAGAATAGGGGATTGCAATGTGATGCATCAGTATTCCTGAAACACCATTTGTCAGTTAAATGTTGGTTTCTTTTTAGTTGGCTTTGTGCTGCTTTGTTTTATTTTTGCGCTACAAGAGCATCGCAAAATGAAGAAACTATTGTTTTTTATCCTTCTGTTTATTATCGCTTGTTGCGTGGCCATGTTCCTCCTTCAGCCCGACCAGCGCGAGCCTCAAGAACGTTTCAGGGAGGGAATGAACTTCGAACAGTTCAGCGTTTACACGGATTCCATTTTCGATTATCAGTTTGAATATCCCTCGTTTCTGCGCCGCGAGCATGTTGAGGGCTATGGATGTGGTCATGTACAGTTTGGTTTTCACAATGGTGTTAACATTGTCATGGAGTGCAAGGTGGTTCCCGAGAGCGTCTATGCCTATCGCCGTGGAAACTTCATGCAGCGTGGTCGGTTGGCTGATATGCCTGATTATGCCTACACATCTCACTATATACGCAGGCACAGACGTTGGTATGTGCTCACGTTGTATTATCCGGTTAGCTATCAGAAAGCTGTGGGAAGAATATTATATAAGGTAGAAACATGGCAGGCTGCAGGAGCCGATTACAGTCTGTTGAAACGCAGATTTCGCTCAAAGTGCAAGTCGGAAGGAACCTCATCTCATAGGGAATAGCAGCAAGAAAAATAGATAAAAATTTACGGAAATTATGACATTGGATTTTAATTCTCATGGTTCTGTTTTTCGGGTAGATGCAAAAGAGAGGAGCCTTTCGTTCAGATAATCTTGCCATTTGCATCATCTTTCGTGCTGATTGCGGTCAAAAAGCATGATGAAATGACGCAAGTTGCAACGTCATTTGACGCATATTGCAGGCTGTTTTCATAGACTTTACACGGCGGTCTGCGTGAAGATATGAAAAAAGGGAAAGCGTGTTGCCACTTTCCCTACGGCAAAGATAATCAATTTTTAAGGCAAATGCAAATGTGGTATGAAACAAATTTACAAAAACAAAGGTGCAGGAGGAGTGCTGATTTCCTGTTAATCTGCATGATATTCGGCATCTCAAATCATGTCAATCCGGTGTAAACGTCTCTTCCTCTATTTGTGTTGGTTGATTGTATGAGGTTGGAGTTGGGGAGATAACCGTTGGTGTTGCAATGGATTTATTTTCATAAATAATCGCCTTTAATTTTGCTTTTTTCTTAAATTCTTGTAACTTTGCAACAGAATATGCCTGTCATGATTTTGTTTCTCGACGAATATGTAGGGAAATTTCTTTATGAATAAGGCTGTTCAGTGTAATGCCTTGCTGTTTGTCGGCAGGCACATTCTCTCGGGGTTGACTGGATTTGACGGCGAGATGAAATGATACGTAAGCACGCGGAGCCTCGATTATTCGCTCCTTAATCTGAGTGGTCAAAAAATTAATTGGCGAAAATAATTACGCTCTCGCTGCCTAATCGAAGTATAGTAGATTACTGGCTTTATTGCGTCACAAGGTGATGCAACGAGACACTGCTCCAAGGATGTTGTTCCGAATCTAAGGGTCAAGCGGTGCAGGTAAATCGGAAATAGCGCTTGGATGCCTCGCTCCGGGTGTGAATTCTTTAGAGGATAAGGTCATAGTTGGTGGTCCAGGTCTTGCTATGACACGAAAATGAAGGCTGGAATAAACGTGTAGAAAGCGTATGGTTTCCTTGTGCGGACGTGGGTTCGAATCCCACCAGCTCCACTCGATGTACTCTGAACAAGAGTTTACAAGGGATTGATTAAATCAGAAAATCGCCGTAACTTCAATGAGTTGCGGCGATTGTTCGTTCATATAGGATAATATTTTGAATAATAAACAGCGCTTTGATGCTGAGAAAAAACTAATTTCAAGCCCATTATCGCTCTATGCGCTTCACTACCTTACCATTAGAAAGTTTGATGATGTTCATGCCTTTCACAGGATGGTTTATGCGCTGTCCTTTGGCATTATAGCGCTCCACTTCGACTGCGTCTTTGGAAGTTGCAAGGGAATTGATGCCTGCCGTCTTTGGATCTTCACCGATAAACTCTACTTTTTGGGTCAAGTTTAGCTTGTCTTTATAGTCATTCAATGATGCCTTGGGTACATATACCTTCTCGAGTTTTGAGCAATTTTCAAAGGCATCTTGCCCGAAAGTAGGTACTGACGGAGAGGTGAAATGGAGCGTTTTTAAGTTGCTACATTCGGAGAAAGCCTTATATTTAATGCTTGTGAGAGAAGCAGGGAATGTGACTTCTGACAGGCTTGTGTTAGCAAAAGCTTTATCATTAATTTCCGAAAGGCTCTCGGGAAGAGTGCATTTTTGTAGCGATTTGCAGTACTGCATGGCATACTGTTCTATCTTTTTAACTGTTTTGGGAAGTTTTAGTGAAGTGAGTGATCTGCAGTTATAGAACATATAAAAACCTACCACATCGTTTCCTGTAATATTATGAGACATAAAGGATAGTCCTCTTTTTACCTTATAATAATTGCCACCACCCGTAACAATCTTTGCATTAGATAGGTCGAGTGAAGAGAGTTTCCCTTTTGTCTCTTTCCCATCTATATCTCTTCCTGCCATTTCTCTCAGGAAAAGAACATCTTTACTGTTGATAGGTCCTGATACTGTTAATGAGGTGATAGTGAACTTTTCGGTCTCATTTATCTTCTTAGAGAGGTCTCCTGCATTATCCAATGTTACCACTGTCTGTGCAAAGGAAGCTGTACAAAACAAAGTTAATGCTATGCTCAGCATGCTTTTCTTGAATGTAATAAACTGCATAGTTCTTTTTCTTTAAATGATAGATTAATGAAATGTTGCTTTATTTGGAGTTTGACCAATCAGACGATTGAACCGATAGGATAAGTCTGATCGGTCAAAGAGCGTTTTTAATATTCAGCTTCTTTTTATTTCTTCTCGTATGGAATGACAAACTTAAAGCCATTGCCACGTAGCACTACATCTTTTTCTCTTACTTCTTCTACATACAGTTTGCATTTCCCTTCTTTGATTTTGGTGTTGGCAAATGCGTTAGGATAAAGCATAGAGAGCGAGACTTCTATCTGTGTTCCAACTGTGGGATTAACTACAGCCGGGGTGATTTTGAGTACTCTTTGAGAAGTGTAGGGGCGCGTACCATTACAGAGCCACACTCCGATACCGGGACGTCGCACGGCCATTACGGTATTCATCTGTTCATAAAGGCTATGAGAGGTTGTTCCATAAATGCCTACACGGTCTGCCGTTCCGTCGCATCGCACGACAACCTTAAGCGTTTTCTCTTGCTTGTCTTGTGAGATGATGCGTATCTTTGCCTCGCCTTCATAGTAAGCTTGAACCTCTAAGATGTTTGTTTTGGCATTCCATTTCGCATCTATAACCTTGTCGGGGTCTTCAATTTTCAGGTCTACAATATCTCCACCGCCATTCAAGCTGATGAACTTACTCTCATCACGGGGATAAAGTCTGATTTCTGATTGGCTGATACTGAGCTCGGGAACGACCACATTGATATTGACAACTCTCTTGAAGTCGCCCGAGATGATGGTGGCATAGGTATTTCCCTCCAATATACCATTAATGCGCAGGGTGTCTTTACTTATGGAAACACCGGCGATTTTTGAGTCAGCGACGTTGGCAATATACTTGCCGTTACCCCCTCGCAGAATAATCGTGCGGGTTGTAAGTTTGTTTAGTTTTACTTCTTTGAGGTCATCGGCGCCCACTTGGATATCTCTGTTTTCAGATGCATCTTCGCTGCAAGCCACAAAGATTGAACTGCAACATAACAGCAATAAATAAAAAAGTATTCTTTTCATCGTTAGTCAACATTCAGTTTATATTCTATTTCCCACTTACGTTCCGGCGTTTCCTCTATTTCTATTTGCAGGATATGCTTTCCTTTGTTTGGGAAAGTGATGCTGCTTCCTTCAGGCGTAACGCTTGCTCCATCAATCTTGTAGCTGATGCGGGCATTAGGATCGGCCAAATCGTTATAATAGAGTCGCAGTGTTTGAGAGCAGGTTCCCTCCTCACGTATCGTATATAGATAAGGTATTCTGCCCGCATCATCTACAGTCTCTGTCATTTGAAAAGTATGCTCATTGAGAGGTTGAGAAGGCTTAGAGGTCTCTTCTCCCTTGACTGTTGTCACTGTGAAGCGATAAGAAGTGTTAGGAGAAAGCTTTTCAATGATGTAAGAGGTAGCCTTTGTTGTGGCAATCTTCTTGTCGTTACAACGTATCTCATAGCTCACGCCGGGTTCAGAAACAGCATTCCAAGAAAGTTCCACTTCTCGTTGTTGCACCTGTGCTCTGAGGCCTGTTGGCGGAGTGAGTGTCGGCTCTTTGGTCGCTTCCTTAGTCTGCATGAAAGAGATATCGTCGAAAAGGATATATCCACCGTCATTTGCAGAGGGGTCATATTCCAGTTCAAATCCTATACCCGCCTTGTCAACTCCTGCAGGAGCAGTAAGCGTAATGACTTTCTGCTGCCAATCATCTGTGAAACTTTTAACTTTCTCATTTGTGAGTCGGTCTTTTCTTATGATTGTATTTCCCTTGTACCAATCTACGATAGCGATAACATTCGGCTTCTTTGCCTTGCCTTTGTACCAATAAGACAGTTGATATTCACCCTCACCATTAATCTTGATACAATTCAGATTAAATTCTTTGTCACGCGAATAAAAAGAATGACCATTAGGATATAACTTCACAGCGAACTGTCCACCGTGGACATCTTCTTTGATTCTTGAGTAACCCAACTGGTCGCTGATATACCAAAAGAGTGGTTTTTGATAAGGGTTAAAGGTATCTTCCTCTTCTTCCTCCTCTTCGTTTTCTTCTCCCTCTTCTTCATCTCCAGTTGAAGGTGGTGTAGCTGACTGAGCATATTCTTCAAACCCTCCATTGAGCAATAGTTCTTTGTTTAATTGTGCCTTACCCACAAGAGGAAGCAGCAACAGGGATATAATAAAATAGATTCTATGTGTCATATTTGTATGCTTTTAATTAATACGAACGTTTGATATCGTTGAGTGTCAGCCCATATACTTTCCCTATCTGTGCTGCCACATGCTTGAGCGAACCCGTTGTTGCTTCATCACCTAAGAGACGTTTCTTGTCCCAAAGGCCATTGCCGGCAGTCAACTCATTGATATATGACTTCACCTGGTTATAGGAAAGATGTGGTTTTCCAGACTCCTGCAGGGTGAACTGCAAGGCATAAAGTGCACCGCAACCTTGTGAAAGAAAGACAAGAGCGTTATTGATGTCCTCGTCAAGATTGCTTAAAGTGATATCACTCACTAACAGGTTCATAGCTCTGACTGCTGCTACCTTTGAAAGTTCAGTCCTTATCAGTTGCAACTGCTGTTGCACTTCATCGTAGCGATACTCGGTAAGTGCCAACCGTCCCCGTGCAAAGGCATTATAAATCTTGATGCGGCTTTCGCGTAAAACGGGGAGTCCGCCTGCCTGCACAAAGGGCAGCCAATATTGATAGTAGCCGTAAGCAAGGTCCCAATGATGTTCTAATTCTGTGTAGTTGCGACCCGGCAGCAGTGACGTGTTCTCATGTTCACGGCGCAAACGAGTGTCATTGTACAGGCTGTCGTTGAGGTGTACGTTTAGAATTTTATCTAAATAGATACCTCCCCACACAATACCATTGAACAGTTCGGCCACGACTAAGCCTTTTTCATCTGCAAAGGCAATATTGACATCGCCAATATGAATGCCTACATAGCCGCCTTCACCTATCTTTGCCTTGTGGTTTCGATAGGTTCCCGGGCTGGGTTGACCAAGTCCGCTGAGCCTCCCTGTTACCTTAAAGATTTCTTCCACATCATTAAGAATGCGCTTTCGATCGGCTTTATGGAGCGGTGAGGCAGCGAGTTCCTCCTGCGGTTTCAATCCGAATTCACCATGATCAAAATAATCTTTAACCCTGGTCATTGCACTTTCATACATGATATTGGCGGTTCTGAGGTAGCTGCTGTAAATATAGTCGAGCGGATCACGCAGCAGACTGCATTCAAGATAGTCAACACTGCTGCTGCCAGTGCGTTTGAACTGATAGGAAGGATCGGGAATCTGGGGCTCCCTGTAAGCCGATTCCACCGTTTCTCCTTCCCACTGACTGCATGAAGACAGTGCTGACAGAAGCAGGAACAGGAGGCTATAAATAGATGTTTTCTTTTTCATTTTTTTGCATGTTAAGGAAGGATGACATAAGCACAGAATGGTGCTTTGATCTTATCAATACCCTCTTGGTTCTGATATTCGTGTACGGTTAAGGGATTCACTACAGTGAACCCATCTTCTGACACAGCAGAGATAGTGGCATGTACAGAAGAGTTCTGCGGGCCGACACCATTCACCCAGAGATACATTGGAAATCCTGATTTGGCAGAGAAAGTAACCGTATGCTCCTTGTTTTTCGTGAGTAAGAAATCTGTTCCCTCTGCACGCTTGTCAGTTGCTATTGTATGCAGTTTCTTATCCCTACCGACATAACGGATAAAATAGCGCGATTCTACCTTGCCCTCTCCTTTATCCTTGTCTGTGAAGCCACGTTCCTTAAAAGAACAAGTGAGCGTCACTTTGTAAGTTCTCACGTTTTCAGTAATCTCAACTCCCGGGTAAACAAAGTCAGACACAGAGGCATAAGGATCACCTAACTGCACAACTTGGTCTTCATACGACACCTTAGGTTTCTCAATTCCACCAAAGGGGAAGAGCTTTTCATAATCTTCCTCGGCATAATCTTCACTGCTGGGCGAGCACCCCATAGCAAGCATTGCCAGGAAAAGAACGGCATATTTACTTCGTATCATAATCATTGCTTTTTACATTCTTAATGGTTTGTTATATCTTCTCTTGGCATCATTCTATGGGAGCATCGTAGATTTCTGCCCGAATACCCGTGAACTCTCCTTCCGGATGCAGATGCTTGCTGACCAATCGGCTACGGCGGAGAAGCGGGTCATAAACCGAAACAAGCTCTGCTTCAAAGCGGTTGCCGACACGTTCAAAATCGTAGAATATCGTCTTGCTGTCATAGCGCAAGCCCGATCTGAACGTGATGCCATACTCTGTACCTGTGTATCCGGAGCCTAAGCCTGTTATTTCTTTAGCCGGATAGTCGGGGATTGGGTTTTTCTTCTTGGTAAAAAGAAAGAGATAATATTTCTTCTCTGCGATCTCCTTCAGTAAGGCCTGGTTAGTCTCAACGTTGCGTTTGATATAGAGATCACTGCGGAAATAGGTGCGTCCACCACGATGAATGAGCAGTTGTGGGTTTACCATCCGTTCGAAGAAAGCGCGGTTTTCATATGCTTTGCGTGCAATGACAAGCGTGTCATCCTTGCTTTTCAGCTTTGTGAATACAATGTATTCACGGGCAGGCTGCAAGTAGGAAGCTGTGCGAAACACCAATTCGCCATCTTCATTCTTACCCATATAGAGAAAATCAGACGAACCCGCAAAGCGGTCGTTTACCAATTGATGCAGGTAAGTATAGGTGATGAAGCTCAACTGTGTATAGCTGTTACGACCGACGAGATACTCGCTTTTCTTCGCCGCTGCCACTGTTCCGGCATTGAAGTCGGCACGCATTTCCACAGTGTTGTCGGCATTGAACTTCATCGTAAAGCAGTCACCGCCATATCCGTAGCGTCCTCTGAAGCCATTATGGGGTATCAGTTCTGACGGATTGGAGAACAACAGAGAATCTGTTTTGGGAAAATAGATTACCCTCCAGCCATGTGGTGCATTCACGAGTTCTTCTTTCAAGGCAGCTATGCTCTCGCTGCTGCGCTGAGATGGCGACTTGTCGAAGGCATCATCATTGGATGAACAGGCTGCCAGGAACAACAGAGGCAGCATGAAACTGTATCGGATTATATTTCTATATTTCATTTTTTAATGTTGTTTTACGTAGGAGTATAGTCTGCGAACACTGATTACCTGCATCTGCTTGAGGTTGATGTGCCAAGCCTTCTGTACATATTCATTGACAAAGGCCTGCTTTTCCATGAATTCCTTGTACGCTTGTTCTGCTTCCTTGGCATAGCGTTGAGCAACCTCGGGGTCAATATCTGTATCGGGAGTCTTTGCCGTAACAGCGGCATCTGCCAGTTCCTTGGGCTTGGAAGTCAGCGTGGCACTGATAATTTCTGCAAAGTCGTCTTCAGCCGAAAGGAAAGAGAGCATCGTGTAAAAGCCACGTTTGTTTGCGTAGCTGTCAAGGCCGAACTTCTCTTTTCCCGTGCGGGCATAACTCAAGGGTGCTGCTATCGGCTCCGTAGATCCTGTGTATCGGTTAGCACTGATGCTGGAGAATTTATCACGATCGTAGGGGATAAGCTGCATGAGTCGCTTGGCCAATTGATGATGCACGCTGCGCATGAGCACGTAAAGTTTGTCGGCATCCTTCGGATTAAAGTCGTTGACATGATAAAGGCACATTTCAGCTGCGGTCAGTTGGTGATTATAAAGTCGTTCCACTCCATTCTCATCAGGGTTTCCACCACCATAGAGGTAGAGCTTTATCGGCACTCTTCCCCGCAGAAAACCCTCGCCGGCAACTTCCTTGAGCTGATAAGTTTCAAGTCCAAGTTCCTTTACTGCTTCAAGCACGGCACGTACTTTCTCTATCTTTGGAGGATAGATGAAAGTGCCCGTTCCACCCGCGTTCTTCTCCCAGCGATAGATAACCTCAATGCCATAGGGCTTGGTTATGTTGTCGAGTATCCACTTGTCGAGTTCTGTGTTCTCTATCTGTTTCTTACCATCATCAACCACACTCCTGTCGCTCAGCTTTTCATTGCTGCATCCCATGAGGATAAATGCTGTGAGGAGAACTAAAAATATCTTTTTCATATTCGTTTGATTACTTTTCTTTATCAGTTATGATGTTGCATATATACTTGTCAGTCTTACTGTCGGCTGGTTTCTTATGAAAAACAACTAAAGCCTGATTGCAGTGTAACTTAAGTCTGATTGCAGTGTAACTCAAGTCTGATTGCAGCCTCATTCAAGTCAAGTTACGACGTAATTTGACTTGAGTTATTTTCCATTTAGGGGAGCACGGCCTGTTATACATATATTATATGCTGATTTACTGATAGTTACGTGTTGTTTTCGTTCACTTTATCTGAGAGGTTCGTTGCGTTCTCTTGGATTGGGAGCTAAGCCTCGCTGAATGGCTTCTGCCGGTATCTGGAGTACCTTGCGGGGGTCGTCTTTCTCCAAAGGGAAGTAATAGGAACTCTTCGAGGAGCGTTTCACAGCCAAATGGAAGCGGCGAATGTCGAACCAACGCAGGCCTTCCTGATAGAACTCCTTGCGGCGGAAGTCGAGGAAGAGCTTCACCATTGCCAGCTGTTTCAGTGTCAGGCCGTAGAACGGCGTGTAGATGTTGTAATTGTTACTGTTTGTAGATGTGAACACAGAACGTTCTACAGAGGGGAAGAAACCAAACTTACCTTGCATGTATTGCAGATAGTCATCAATGGCATGATTGTAATCCCTGAGCATGGCATACGCCTCCATACGGTTCAGCAGCACCTCATCGACGCTGAAAAGCACATTGGTTACGTAGAGTCCGCGAGGCTTAGAACCAGTACTTTCGACATTCGACAGCTCGTCAAACTTAGCTAAATAGCGCCCTGTTGTTACGGGAGCAAGCGATGATGTGAAGATATAGGTGCCGATAAAGTTCATCTTTTCATAGTCACGTGCACCTTCAATGCCTGTCTTGGCAAAGACTTTGTCGACTGTTTCGAATGTAGAACCGTACTTTTCGGTTGGTGTTGTGCGTGCCAGACGCGACTCTGTAGTTGTCATCAGCAGATTGGCTGGCTCGTCAGTGGAATTGTATCGGCGGAAGAGGTTCTTGTGATTGAATTCCAATTCGTTGGCATATTGTCGCCAAGGACGGAGCATCCGCTTCGGATCACCTCCCAAAACATAGTCTGAATAGGCTATCACTGCTTTCCAATCGCCTTTCATCAGATAGAAACGAGAGGCAAAAGCATAGGCCGCCTTCTTGTTGAAGTGGAACTTAGGATGCTTGTAATAGGCGTCTGAAACTAAGGAAATACCAAGCTTCAAGTCTTTTTCTATCTTATCATATACCTCGTTTACCGTTCCTCGGTCATAGTTGACCAGCGCATGTTTCTCTGGTTTAGTGATGTAAGGTATGCCCAAGTCGGTTGATTTTCCACCGTAAGGCTCAGACCAGATGTTGACCAACATGAAATGCAGATAGGCTCTTAGCAGGAAAGCCTCGCCATATAATGCCTTTACTCGGTCGCTCTTAGGATAACGGGTCAGTAATTCGAGGGCCTTGTTTGCCTGTGCAATGCCTTTATAGCAGGCATTCCAGTAGTTCAGTGGCGTGTCAAGGTCTTCCTGATCATAGTCTTCCCAAAAGAACATTGCTTCGTTCAGCCGTGAGTGGATGCCGTTCACACGCTCTGCAACGTTGTCGGTGCGCGGTTCAAGGAAAGGAATATAGCTTGCTTCGGGATATGCCCCGGTGAGGAGTTCGGCTATTTTGTCCTCGGTATCAATATCTACATCCAGTCCCGAGTCAGGACTTTTGTCAAGATAGTCATTGCAGCTGCTGAAAAGAAAAGCAGCTACAGCGAACAGTAATAAATATATTTTTGTTTTCATATTTTATCTTGTTAGAAGCCAATGTTCAAAGTTACTGTGTACTGTTTCGGTGTAGGTAGTGACACACCTCCCGATTTATAATATTCAGGGTCTTGACCTTTGAGTTTCTTGTCTGAATAGATCAAGAAAGGATTGGTCAAGTTTAAGTTCAGATTCATAGAGTGGAGGTGCACCTTCTTCAAGAAGTTTTCGGGAACATTGTATGCTAAGGAGATGTTCTTCATGCGCACAAAGCCTCCGTCGGCCACTCGCATCTGAGAGTAGTTATAGGTATTGTAGGCGCGTTCGATATTTTCTTTGCCTACAGCTGCAATGAGTTCCTGCGAAGGAAGTACGGGAACATCGGTCTTATACTCGTCGCCTGGATTGAGCCAGCGGTTGTAGTAAGACTTGGAAAATACATTCAAATCACCGAATTCCGGGTCGAAAGTAGGGTTGAGTCGTATCTTGTTGCCAGCCTGAACGGTGAGGAAGAAAGACAGTTCCCAATTCTTGTATTTCAGCGTATTGGACAGACCACCGATGACACGAGGTTCAATCGGACCATGATAAATGAGATAGGACTTGGCATATTGTGTGTCGAGGAAGTCGGCACCGGCAATGTTTGAAAGCTCACCTTGGTTGCTGGGGTATCGTCCGAAATTGAAGGTTGGAAGTCCTTGGTTATTGAGTCCCTGGAAATTAAAAGAGAAGAGCGAACCTCTGGGATAGCCCACGATGTTTCCACGACCTCGTCCTGCCACCATGTCAAAGGCATTGGGCGTGTTCAACAGACGGGTAATCTTCTGATTCATTGCACTTACAGTAAGGCTGGAACTCCATGTGAAAGTTTCGGTAATGATGTTCTTCGTGTGAACACCCAACTCAATTCCTCGTGTGCGCATATCGCCGAAGTTGGCATACTTATAGTATTGACCACCTACACCAGAGGTGCGGACAAGGTCTATAAGGTCGAAAGTGTTACGCTGATACACATCTAAGGTTGTGCTGATGCGGTTGTTGAAGAGTCCTAACTCCATACCGATGTTCAGCTCATACATCTTTTCCCATGTGAGATCACGGTTTTCAAGATGCAGGATGTTTAGCTTGTTCTCTCTGTCTTTGAAAGAATGACGGTTTACGATACCACTTTTATAGATAGCATTGGCATTGATAGCTTCCTCGTTCATTTTGGCTGTTAAGCCGTAGCTGGCACGTAGAGCAAGACGGGATATAGTTTTGTTGTTTTTGAGGAAGTCTTCTTGATCTATATTCCATTTTCCGCCGATATTCCATGTGGGTAGCCATAAAGCGCGTGCACCCTTGCCCGAGGTGTTGGAACCTTCGCAGTTGAAAACCATGTTGAAGACATATTTGCCTGCATAGCCGTAGGTACCATTAAAAGAGAATGTTACCCCGCGATCATTGCGCTTCTGCAGATTAAAATAGTCGCTGCCTTCGTTGATGAGTTTGTTGAATATCAGGGGATTGGTGTAAATCTGATTGCCACGGTCGTATTGTATTCCATAGCCTTGGAATGGATTGACTGTGCGGATTGCTGAACGGACTTCAGAGAAAGCGAAAGCTTTGAAGTCGTGTTCGTTGATGCGCTTGTCGAAATCAAAAGCGATACGGGCAAGAAAACTCTTCAGAGAAGCCTCGGTCTTGTTGAAGATACCGCCATTGGGAAGCCCTACCTTAGGTTGTAACTGTGGATTATCCTTATCATGAACCAAGTAGATGTTCTGCTGGGCAACAAAAGGATTTTCATTGGCTCTGAAAGCTTTTATGAGGTTTGAACCCTCATGTATTTCGTGTTTTGTACTGGTGTATGCCTGTCGAGTTGATAACAAAGCTTTGATAGCAAGGCTGTTATTGAGTCTGTAGGTAGCTTCTCCCTGTATCTTGAAATCAAGTACATCAATGTTCATCTTGTTATTGGCATACTCGTTGAAGATATTGAATGGTGCCCAGTTATTACGGTAATAGGAGAGACTTCCATCCTCATTATAAGGACTGAGGGTACGACTTGTGCCGAGTGCATAGGAGAAAGGATTAATGTCGAAGTCGCGTTCGAAGACACCTATCGTGCTGTTCTTACGTTGTGGCATCGTGCCTGGTGCTTTCTGCGAACGGATATTACCTTGTGCGGTGAGTGTTGTTGTCAGTTTATCATTAATGTAGAATGTGTTCTTGATGTTGGCTGTGAGACGACTTACGTTGTCGGCAACAGTCCAACCTGCATCGTGATAGAAACCGATTGACGCATAAGTTGCAGTATTCTTGCCACCTCCCGAGAGCGTTATTACATGGTTGGTAATTGGCTTCAGTGTAAAGAGGTGATTGAACCAGTCGGTATTGGCATATTCACGCTGACGCAGAAAGTTCATTCTTGCCTCTGGTGTATTGGGCAGATAGTAGTCACCAGTTGCTGGATTGATAGTGCTCACCCCCTTGTATAATTGGTAATAGATACCACTGCGACGGCCATAAAGAGAATTGGTAATTCCAAAATAGCCTTTGTCATTCATTTCTTGTAGAAGTGACATGGTTTCCTGAGAGTTGAGTAAGTCGAAGCTGCTGTAGCGGGGTCTCAACCTTATGGTATTCTCTGTGGAGTAAGTTACACGCAGTGGAGTATCTTTTTTACCTGCTTTAGTGGTAATGACAATCACGCCATTCAGTGCTCGAGCACCATAGACGGAGGTTGCAGAAGCATCTTTCAGAACCTGTATGTCCTGTATGTCTGCAGGATTGAGCCCTGAAACGGCGGAACTGATAAGCGTAACAGCATCTCCAGATGCCAATTGGTCAAGGCTGAGGTGTACGAGATCTTCGTATACAGCGCCATCAATGACCCACAAAGGTTGCACATTGCCGATGATAGAAGCACCGCCTCGGATATTGATGCGGGGAGCAGAACCGAAAGTTCCCGATATGTTTTGTATTGATAATCCTGGCACACGCCCCTCAAGCATGCGTGAGACATCAGCAATACCTTCAAGTTTGATGTCGTCCATCTTGACTGATGAAGCGGCTCCGGTGTACACACGGTTGCGGATGTTCTGATAACCTGTTACCACAACTTCTTCAATCTGGCGACTGTCGCTTTTCAGAACGATGTCTAAAGGACGATTACCTGTGACTTTCACGCTTTTGGTTGTCATACCGATGTAGCTTGCCTGTATGGTCTGGCCTATAGCAGCCTTAATGGTGAAATGGCCATCTACATCAGTAACAGCTTTCATTTTCGTCTCTAATACCTGCACATATGCGCCTATGAGTGTCTCGCCCTGTTCGTTCTTAATCGTTCCGGAGATTGTTCCAGCTGTTTGTGCTGCTGCCGTAAGAACGTTGACGAGTAACAAGACGATGGTCAGTATCTTATTTATTCTTGTATGTTTGTACATTACTTTTTATAATGAAGTTTCTATTTATTTAATCGATTATCTTCCCCTTTACAGTTGTACTTGCAAGCCACCGTAAATGCCGAATGGATGACCGGCACGCAGTCCTGAAGGGTGGCGTGACACAAGATATTTCTTGTTGGTCAGATTGATTGCATTTAGGGTAAGGGTTATTTTCTTGTTGATATGTCCTTTCAGTGAGGCATCCAAGATAAGATGAGCGGGTATTTTCTCACGTTCTGCAATTCGTCCATGTCCGGGAGTTGTGCGCATATCGCCATTGTAGCGTGCACCGAAGTTAGCTTCTATCCACTTATGTTCGAAACTGATCTGGGCGTTGAAGGCATGTTTATATATATAAGGTATCTCATCACCATAAGTTACCGAACCCCAAGCAGAGCTGACAAAGTCATTTTTCATCTTTGTGTTGGTATAGGTGTAAGATAGTTGAATGGGGATTTGGAAGGTAAAGTGATCGGGTAGAGGTCGATAAGAACACAGTAATTCTAAACCGTTTACTATAGCCTTGCCTACGTTGAACTGCTCAAGTGTACCTTGTCCACCTTGTGCAGCAAGGTCACTTCCTAACATGTTAGAGTAGTTGTTGACGAAAGCTATTGCCTCACAGCGTACTTTCTGAGTCGTCAGGCGCAATCCGGATTCGACATTTACGCTGCTTTCTGCTTTCTGATTGAGTGTCGCACTGGGAGGGGCAAAGCCTTTATGGATGCCGCCAAAGAGGGAAAGAACAGGCAGTAGTTTTACATTGAAACCTAAACCTGGAAGCACTGCGCGTGCATGGTTAGGTGTTTCAATGCGTACCATACCGGTCCGGCGGGGGTCTGCCTTGGTATAGTTACGATTCAATAATTCTACATTCTCATAGCGCATACCAGCGGTGAGCGTGAAGATACCCTTCGACCATTTTCCCATCCAATAGCCTGAGAAGGCATGAGCTGTAGTAATACGGTTTGCCTGACTGCCTGGCTGACCTGCCAAGAACAGACTCATCCTACCATTCTGTATAGAATAAGCATCGTCTTGTTGGTATCGATCTTCACTGTCGGCATGGTAGCGCATGCCCAGTTCCGCAGTCAGATAGCCTCCCCAGAGCATTGTACGGTATTCTCCTTTCGATTGTATACCGCGCGAATGATATATACGCTTGTTGGCACGCAACATCAGTGCTTCGCCGATATAGTCTTTCTTCCCGGTTACAATGTCAAAATAGTCTTGGTTGGTTTCAGGGTCAGTAAGCACGGCATCAATAGACCGACGCTCAGCCTTGGTTATACCGGCCCTTACTTCATTAAGTTTGTACCAGTTACGGAAAAAGTAGTTGTAATATAGATTGGTGGTAATCTTCAGGTTGTTGCCCGACTTTATCAGATAGGTCGCTACCCATTGCGTATGTCTGGTTTTGAGATTATCTTTCTGTGCCCCGGCATAGCGGAAGTAAGGGCGCCGGGCAAAATCCTTTTCAGAAAGTCCTAAATAAGTTTCATCAGATGTCTCATTGGCAAAGCCAAACTTTAATTCAAACACATGATTTACACCTTCGTCTTTATTTGTCTGTGCAGAGAACTTAGCTATCAAGTCATTACGTTTGAAGCCTGTGCGTTCGTTTGGCTCATCCTTGCGGAAACCATCTGACTGGTAACGCAGATATTCCACCAAGAAGCCTGTATGCTTGAAACGGTTACCGACGCTAATGTATGATTTAAGGGTGTTGTAGCTGCCGTAAGAACTGTTCAGACGGGCACTGAACTTTGAAGGAATTGGTGTTGATACCATGTTGATAGCACCACCCGTGGTGAATGGCCCATACTGAACCTGGCTACTTCCCTTCAGCACCTCGATGGCATACATGCGCCCGGCATTGGGAAAATAGTAGGCAGCTGGTGCTGCATAAGGAGCAGGAGCTGCCAACACACCGTCTTCCATTAATGAAATTCGTTCGCTTCGTTCTGCTTTTGTACCACGCAGACTGATGTTTGGGCGCAGTCCATAGCCGTCTTCTTCATACACATTCACTCCCGGGACACTCTTCAGCATACGGTTGATATCGGTATAACCAAACTTTGATATCTCTTCAGGAGAGATGTAATAAGCCGACCCTGTGCGGTTGCGGGCTTCGAATTTACTGCCTAACATTTGGTTAGAACGTACCACAACCTCTGTCAACTTATGAACAGAATCTGTCAGTGCACTCTTGGAATTTTTCAGAGAATCTTGTTGCGCCTGGGCATACCCGTCGACTGTTGTCAGTGCAAAGAGCAGAGGCAGCATTTTGTTGATGTAATGCATAGCAAAATGATTAGACTTAGGGATGCCTTCCTTTGTTGGTTGAGGTCTATAGTTTCAACAGTAGTGTGTTTAGTTTTATTTACTACTAAGCATATAAGTCTCTTTATTATTTATAATTGTTTTAAATCCGGTGCAAAATTACTAAAGGTTACAAGGTACTACAATACCTATTTCTTAGTATTCTGATAGGAAAAAGATTGTTTTACCCTAATTCGGGATAGGTAATTGGAACTCTTCAAAGCAAAGGTTTATCTCCAATCAGTGTTATCTCTGTCTGTAACTTCAGTCACTTTACCACGCAATATGACTGAGATGACCGTGCATTTTGACTCAAATCACCACGTAAAATGACTCAAATTACACTGTAATATGACTTAGATTGCGAGCTGATTCAATATCAATAGCAATGCCGTGTAATGGAACCTTATTCTATCTTATCCCGAACCGAAGTAGTTTTGAGAAGCCAATAAGGTCAAAACTCTGCATTTATAGTATTGAATATCACAACAAAAAAAGAGGATACACGCATATTGATTTCGTGTATCCTCTGATATTTCAAGGCTATGAACAAAGCATAAAATTATTCATAGCAAGGGTTGTTTTTACTTAAAAACCTTGATTTCAGTCAGAGACCCATACTTGTCAGTAACATTGAACTCGAGCTTCAGATAATGAACGGAAATGTTCTTGATGGCATTGAAGTTGTTCCACTGTTTCTGTGTCATGCTAAGCGTTGTAGATAATGGTGTCCAGTCCGTTCCGTTGTCACTGCCATAGAACTTCACGGTAGCTGGATAGTAAGGACGCCAAGAACTGATATACATTCCAAGCTGAATGCCTGTGATCTGCTCTGTTTTTGTGAGGTCGATGGTGATGTCTGTCACGCCCTTAGACAGACAGGTATACTGATAATCGGTCTTTCCGTCTGTCAAATCGGCAACTGCCCCGTACGAGAATGCACGTGAGCTGCTGATAATAAGCTGCGTAGCAGGGATTTCTGTTCCAGTGGGTGCTGTGGAAGTGCGTGCCAATGAAACATTTGTAACAGTGATAGAAAGGAACACTTCACCTCCTGTGATATAGTGCTTGTTGCCATTTTCATCATAGTAGATAGCACGCATAGGGAGAATGTAAGTTCCCTTGGCTGTAAACTTCTCTGCATGACTCAGCTGAACCTCTGTAGCTATTTGGGCTTGCCCTTCTGCATCTTCCTTCTCAACAGCAGAGATGCCTTCGGGTGCCAACTTTGTTTTACCATCACTTTTGAAGAGAGAGTTGTCACGTTCGAGGCCAACTTTACCTTTGCCGATGAATGCTTTTGCTACAGTGAACCAAACAGTCACACTACTTTCACCAATATATTTGTTGTTGGTGCCCTCAAGGTTGACCGTAAGATCTGAAGATCCGGCATAAACCGTCCAAAGTTCTTCCGGCTTAATCACTATATAGGCATAGTCACGGGAAGACTTGGGACTCTTCAGTGCTTCATCTGATGGAGTTATACGAACAGGAATTACAGTTGGTTTAGTGAACTTACCCATGTTCTTCACGGTTACAGGAATCTGCATCTGTGTCGTCTCTGTGCCTATCTCGAATGTACCACCATTAGTAAGGGTGAAGTCGGCATCTGTTGCCACTTGATAGTCTTTGTAAGTAGTAGCAAGCAGAGGTGCATCTTTTGCATAAGCCACCTGCACTTTTGTTGCTTTGGTGAGATTGCGGTTTATAGTTGCCTGGAGCATAAAAGTGTGTTCTGCCTCGCTGAAAAGCAAGTCTCCGACAAAGCTGTTTGTATAGTCAACGGTATTGGTTGAGAAATAAACCAAGTTATTGCGTGGGTCTGAACCACTGAAATAGCCGGGCACATCATACTCACCATCGTAGTTGTAGTCGTGGCTACAGCCGGTAAAGGCTGTAGCTGCGAATGTCAACAATGCTATAATATATAAGTTTCTTTTCATTTCTGTGTAATTAAAGATTGGTGTTATTCTGGGAACTTCTCGTCTTTCCAAGTCAAAGGCTGAGTGTATTCCTTCTTGTCGCCAGAGCCTGGAAGATAGACTTTAATAGGATGATTGTTCTTCGAAACATCCTTAATTCCGGTCTTCTTATTCAATGGAGCATAGAAGAGCAGGTTCGGATTATCTGGAGTTTCAATGTAAAGATTGTCCAATACCTGGAATGCAGTCAGCGCCTTGTTGTAAAGGCGTATCTCACGAACATAGCCTTCGAATGCGCCCCAGCTCATATTCAGCTTCGTGAAGGTCTCAACTTTTGGCACATTAAACTCGTTGTCAAGTACACCATTGATGTAGCATTTCACATGCTGATGGTCATAAACCCATGCAATATAATACCACTTCTTAGGCTGAAGTTTAGTCTTGGCAAAGGCCTTGGGGTCATCTGTTTCGCCAACTTTCATCTGCAAGCCACCGTCGCGAGTGACACGAGAGTAGAAGTCTGGCGAGAGAACAGCCTGGTTGTCCTTGTTGTAATCAAGCTTGATAGCATAAGACATCGTCCATTCCTGCAGGCCTGTATATGGTGTTGGGAATACGGTCTTGAGATAGAAGCCATATTGACGCAAGGAGGTTGTATAGAGCACACGGTCAATAGCGAATATTTTAGTTGCACTGGAAGTTAAGATTTTGCTGCCTTCTGCAGAAACAAGTTTCACAGGAATAGCATACTTCGTGGATGCATCTAAATCTTCACCGAGAGGTTTTACCTTGACATCAATTGCTCCGTTTGCAACGGTGTTTGCATTAATTGTTTGGTTCTCAGCTGATAAGTTAAAGTATTTGGCAGGTAAAAGCTTGTAGTTTGTACCATTGGTTTTATTGTATTTTACCAATGTTTCTTCATCTATAGCAAACTTCAAGTTTACATCCGAACTTAATTTGTTAGCAGCGCGGGCGGTGAACGAACCTTTACCTCCTGTATCGTCAACAGTTAGTTTTGTCAAAGGTGTTACGTCTGCGCCATCAATGTAGACGGCGTTTGGCAATTTGCTTTCATCTCCAACTTCATCATAATCTACATTGGCACATGACCACGTGAGGCATGCTAAAGAAGCAATTCCAAAGATTTTAATTATATGTCTCATGTTTTTTATCATTTAATTATTTTACAGCAGGGTTCATAATCTGAATACCTTGGCGTAAGTATTTGTATACAGGATTTGCTGCATAGTCCTTTTCCATGTGATAGCTTCCGATACCACCCTTACGGCCTTTCTTGGGTTGCCACATAGCCATACCTATATATGATGGAACTTTCTTGCCATCACGTGTGGTATATGTCACGCCACCGGTAGCGGAGTGAGCCTCAAAATTCTCTGTAACAATGAGTTTCTTTGCTATCTCTTCTGCTGATTGCAGTGGTGAGAACTGAGTTACAAGTCTGCTCAACCGACCATCCAAGTCTGAATAAGATCTACAGTTATAGGCTTGAAGGATATAGTAATCAAAGTATAAGGCCATTTCTGCGGAGAACCAATCAGGCTCACCATCAACAACTAACAACTTCTTTCGGCCTTCCGGTGTCTCTGCTTTCGGGCCGATACGCTTACCCATTGTACGGATGAAGAGGTTCATTCGGTCGTTCTTCCACATTTCTTTTTTAGTCTGGAAAGGTTGGGGATAGCGAGGCTCGGCATCAAGATCGAAGCCATCCAAATCATATTTGTAGATGGTATCACAGATAGCATTAGCATACTTAACGACTGCGGCGCTAATCTTATCCTCATCACCGTCAATCCAACCCCAATATTTATGGTTATAGGTTTCCCATGATTCTCCTGCATCTTTAGAAGATTTAGGCTGTTCAGGAGTGATACCTTTACCTATATCAAAAAGGAGAGCGCAAGCCAATGCACGGATGCCTTTGACTTCTTTAGCACGCTTCAAGTCAGCCTGCTGTGCAGCTGTTAGGTTTGAGAAACCATCCCAAAGTGACACGAAGTCTGTACTGTCAGGAAGATTGTAAAGGCAACGTGAAGCCGGACTTTCACCGTTCCAGCCACCAAACCAGCCGAAAGTGACCTGATGATCCGTTTTCTTGTAGGCACGTAAATTTTCCAAATAAGCCCTATATGCTTTTGCTTGTGCAGAGTCTGCACCCGCCAGCAGCTTGTCTATATTCTTGGTTTCTGTCTCAGTCCAATCACTGCAACTTACTGTTGTAAAGAGCAAAACGATGAAACTGAAAATAAAATATTTCTTCATTTGAATATTCTTTAAGTGTTATTTATTCTTTTTGTCCCACCAAACGCGTGTTGCACCATTGTCTGGGCCATGAAGCAGGTCTACCGCTTTCTTGATGTTTTCCAAGTTCTTTACGTATTCATCGTTTGAGTAGGGAATACGAGTAGGACGGAGATCACCATCAACTTCACAATCTGTAGAGGTAAGTACTGCCGGGAAAATGCGAGGATAACCCGTACGACGATACTCTGACCAAGCCTCTTGGCCGTCAGGATAGATTGCTAAGTATTTCTGAGTGATGATACGCTCGAGGTTTTTCTCAAAGCTGTCACTGCTTTCCCACTTAATCGTAATGGTAGAAGTTGCTGTTGCGTTAAACTCTGAATGAAGTGCATCAACAAAGTTTGCAGGAGTGGCAGTGCTGTTTGCTGCATATGCAGTAGCTTGTGATGAACTCAAATCATTCTCCTCGAAAGATGTAGTAATTCCTTTTTCATAATACGATTGAGCAGTGCCTCCACCCATATTCCAGCCGCGGAGTGCACCCTCTGCACGGAGGAAATAGACCTCGGAAGCCTTGACAATGTAGACTGGAGTTCCATCTTGTACGTTGAGAGAAGATGCCTTCTCTTTATCCAGATAATCTGTTATGCTGGGGATATTCGTACGGACTCCATAGTAGCCCTCAATGCCATTGCTCTTTGCCTTAACAAAGTAACTGCTAATGCGTGGGTCATTATAGCCTTTGAGATAAGAAGAAATCTCTGCGCCCATACGTACGTCATTGTAGCTGCCATTGATGATTGTTAAAGGATTTTTGAGCGTTACACCTGCTCCCTTTGACAGCTGTGCTGCATCCTTGGTAGACTCAATTACGCCGTAAGGATTGGTGATTGCTTTCTCAGCATATTGCTGTGCCAAGGTTGGATTAGCATAAACAATGCGCATAGCCAAACGAAGCATCAATGAGTTTGCAAACTTACACCACTTCGTGTAGTTGCCCTCATAGATGATGTCATACTTGGGGAATACGTCATGTCCACCGGTTTTAAGTGTTTGAACAGCTTCGTCCAACTCCTTCAACATGGCTTTATAAACATCTTCTTGAGAGTCATACTCTGCTGTGGTGGAACCTTCGATACCCGCTTTCGAATAAGGAATAGGGCCGAAAGTATCTGCTGCTTTATGTACAGCTGCAACCTTGATAATCTGTGCAATTGCAAAACCTTCGGGATCATTGGTCGTACGTTTCTTTATGTCTGACCAATTACGGAAAGCGCTACCTGCCATAACATTATAGGTGTACTGGCTCCAAGGCTTCAGTGCAAAGCTTGGGAAACCTCGTCCAATCCATTTGTTTTGAGCAGGTGCCATATAGCCTATCCAGCATGCACCACCAAGTGTATATGGAATTTGATAATCGTTGACATAATTCGTACCGGATGATCCGACAGGGAATATATTCTGCTCGAAAGCAGTGACAAAGCCACCAATATTAAGGTTGTCTTGTTGCAATTGTTCTTCTGTAGGCTGACGATGATCGCGGTTGATATTCTCGAAATCTGCCTGACAGGATGTGAAGAGTGTCGCAGTAAGTGCAGACACATATATGATTGAATTAATTTTCCGTTTCATAAAAGCTGATTTTTAGAAATTGAGTTTCAGACTGAAGCCAACGCTTCTCAAGCTTGGAGCACTGAAATAGTCACTTCCTTGTCCGTAAGTACCTGTTGATGATGCAATTTCAGGATCGAATGGAGCCTTGTTGTAAATCATCCAAAGGTTATTGGCAATAAGGCCAACAGTGATACCTGGCCAGCCCTGTCCGAGCAATGTCCTTGGTAATGTGTAGCTGAGACTGATATTCTGCAGGCGTACATTGGTTGCACTGTAATAGTAATAGCCCATTAATTGCTGGTTGGCAACCACCTCATAATACTTCTGAGGATTGACGCGCTGACCATCAGGAAGTTCAACATAACCACGATCGCGGGCATCCGCAGTAGCCTTTGAAACGCCGAACTGATCGAGAACGGCCTGTGTAGGCGAGGTTACGATACCGCCAAAGCGACCGTTGATGAGGAATGAAAGGTTCAAACCTTTCCATGAAATACTGTTTCTCCACCCCATATTGAAGTCAGGGTTGGTATTTCCGATTTTGAGACGCTGACCGTTAGGAAGATCCATTGAAGACAAACTGCCATCTTCACCAACAGCAATCTTACCTGTAGCATCACGTTTCAACACCTTGGTAACATAAACATCACCCATACTGTCACCCTCGCGAATGTAACCGCCACCGGCAGAAGTCTCTGTGAAGTTGATAATCTTACCGTCGATACCGGTGTTATAGTTATGAACCAACTTTCTGACCTTGTTGACGTTACGGCTATAGATGAGGCGCGATTCTATGTCTACTCCACCAATGTTGTCATTGTAAGCCAAAGACATTTCAACACCAGAGTTGGCAATGTCACCAGCTTGAATATACATACCTGTGTAAGGTGATGTTGCAGAGAGTTCAGCCAAGAAAGTCTGGTTGTAAGTATTAGAGTGATACCAAGTGAAGTCGAAATTCAGTTTATTTTCAAACATTCTCAAGTCCAATCCCAATTCATATGATTTTGTCCGTTCAGCTTTAAAGTCATAGAATGGAAGAATAGTACGTGTAGAAGGAATACCATTTTCAATAGGATAGGTAGTGGTACCACGTGTCACACCACGGTATCGGTCTGGAATTGGAGAACCAACTTCTGTGTAAGATCCTCTCACTTTCATGAAAGAAATGAACTCCGGAAGTTTTGCCATCTTAGTAACAATGGCTGACAAACCTACAGAAGGATAGAAGAATGAAGGCTCTTTGGCATTTACCAGCAATGAGCTCCAGTCGTTACGGCCAGTCATTGAGAGGAACAACATGTCTTTCCAAGAAAGTTCTGCACTGGCGAAGATCGCTGTATTACGCTTACGGAATTCAGAGTCGCTCGGGCGTGCGTTGATAGGGTCGAGTGCTGAAGAAGAGAACAGGTTTGGCACTTTCAGAATAGGACCACCAAAACCTACGCTGCTTGAACGATAGTCCTCAAGGCTTGCACCCAAGTTGGCTGTCAAGCGATAGTCTTTACCAAAGCTCTTGTCAAGATTGAACATCACATCCAAATAGGTCTGCTGGTCGGTACCCTGTGAATGTCCATAGATACCATTACCATGTGTGCCGGCATACAAGATGCCCTGTCCGCTTGCATGGAAGCGGTTCTCTGACTCGGTGCTGGTGTTGTCTACACGAACTCGGCCCGTAACATTCAACCATGAAAGGATATCATATTTCAGGCTACCCATAAACATATAACGCTTACGCTTGGTCGGCGTCATCATGTCATTGGTAATGAAGTAGGGGTTCTGCAGCTGCATACCCTGGTCGCCATAAGGCCAATATTGGGTGGCCAACTTGCGTGAAGGATCATAACGCTTGTATAATTCAACTGCCGACCAGTCCTCACCACGGGGGAAGAGATAAACCGAAGTCAGTGGGTTATAGTATTCTCCCGGACGATACATGTTCTGTGTATTCTGGATGATGTAGCTTCCACTGACATCAAGATGCAGCTTGTCATTGAGGAAATCACTGGTATTGCGTGCCGTAAAGTTATAGCGGTTGTATTTGTTGTTTGGCAGAATACCGGTAGCATTCGTAGTTGCAACAGAAATATAAGTCTGATTTGTCTTCGTTCCTGTTGTCAAGGTTACAGAGTTGATGTAGTTGTGACCTGTTTTGAAGAAATTCTTTGGATTATACGAAGACGGAGTTGCCAAACGGTCACCCCAGCTATAGAATGAACCGGCCTTGTTGCCGTAAGTGTTCTGGAACTTCGGCAAGACGAAAGGATTAGAGAATTCCATACTGCTTGAAACAGCAACCTTCACCTTTCCTTCTGCACCGCGCTTCGTGTTGATCATGATAACACCGTTGGCTGCCGCTGAACCATAAAGCGCAGCAGAAGAAGGGCCGGTGAGGACGTTGATACTCTCGATATCGTCAGGGTTGATGTCGGCAATACCTTCGCCACTTGGCTGGCTCGAATATCTACCACCGCCAATGTCGCCACCGCTCTTGTTGAGCATTGGCACACCGTCAATTACGTAAAGCACGTTGTTGCCACCCGTGATAGACTTTGTACCACGCATAACGACACGCGTAGGACCACCAACACCCGTAGTTGAAGCATTGATGTTGACACCGGCAACCGCACCGTTCAAGCTGTTTACGAAGTTTACGTTCTTCACCTTGGTAAGCTGATCGCTACTTACTTTCTGGACATTATAGCTCAAAGCTTTCTCTGAACGCTTAATACCTAAGGCCGTCACAACCACCTGGTCAATCGTATGCGCCTCAGGTTGCAATGTGATTTTGAGTTCGCCATTGCCTGTAACTTTGACCTCCTGCGCATTCATTCCGATATAGCTAACCAGAAGAACAGCTCCCTTTGTTGTTGTCAAAGTAAACTTACCATCGATGTCCGTGATTACACCATTAGTCCCACTCTTACTGTTTTTTACACGTACAGTTGCACCAATAACAGGCTCACCTGTATTGTCGACAATCGTACCTGTTACTTTTACATCGCCATTAGATTGCTGTGTTTCCAAAATCTTCGATGCTGTTACGTTTGTGCTTGCAGTAATCAAGCTCCTGCCGGAATTCTCAGCAGATGCAACATGATTACCAGCAAAAACTTCCAAACAGCAGCAAGATAGGAAAACACTTACTGGGAAAATCTTTCCTGTTTTCATTAGATTTGTGTATTTGTTAACATTAAATTTATTTAGAGTCCTCTCGCGAGTCATCGTAAGAGATATCTCAAAACCCATGCTTCGTTGTTATTGGTTCCTTGTTTAGATTTGCGCTGCAAATATACGATATCCATTTGTTATGGCTTATATGCCACACATAAAATTAACTTCTATAAACAAAAGAATACATATAATTAGAATAAATTTACTCTTTAATAACCCCCCATGGACTCTTGGCGTTGTTAACTTTGAAATATAAAATTCCCAGGTTAATCTATCTGAATATTCAGGAGAAGTGCAATTCCTGTTGACCATATCAGCCTTACGGATATGCTACGTGCCAAGGGTGGGGGGCCTTTTTTCTCCAACCGGCTCTGTAACCGTAATACGGTGGAGTTTCTCGGTATTTGGGAACAGTTGAATAATCCCAATTCTAATTGTGCCGAATTCGACAGGATTAAAAGTCAGGCAGAACTCAACAGCTTTCTTGTTTTCCGTCGCGTGCCAAGTATCAAAAGCATTGCTTCTTGACAGTCCAAGGTCTCGGATAAGCAGGAAATCGAAAAAACAGTCGTCCGAGGCCTCGGATGGATAAAAAATAAGAAAGATTGGCTGTCCGAGGTCTCGGATAAGCAGAAAATCGAAAAAGACAGTCGTCCGAGGCCTCGGATGAATAAAAAACAAGAAAAATAGGCTTTCCCTCATGGGGAAAATCAAAATTCAGCGAAAATTAGCTTTCCCTCATGGGGGAAAACAAGAAAACAGCGAAAATCAGCTTTCTCTCACGGGGGAAAACAAAAAAACAGCAAAAAACGGTTTTCCCCTGCGAGGGAAAACGAAATAACAGCGAGAACTGACTTTCCCCCGCGGGGGAAAGCCAAAAAATGCTGAAAATCATTCGTCGCTCGTGAGCGAAATGCGAAAAACGCAAAAAACAGCCCGTCGCTCGTGTTTTTTCATCAAAAATTGCTAAAAACAGCGTTTCGCTTACAAGCGACGAGCGAAAAACGGGGAAAGTGGGGCTTCGGGACATCCCGAAAGGTTGAAATTCGGAAAAACAATGTTTCGGGATGCCCCGACGAGTTGTTTTTGGAGAAAATGAACCGTCGGGGAGTCCCGAAGCTCGAAAAAATTGAAAAAAGGGTCCTCGGGGTGCCCCGAAAAGGCCAAATATGATATTTCCAAGCGCAAAGTGCTGGCTGAAGGCTGAAAACGAGGGTATTGATTGAATATGATTGCCTTGCATATTACAAAAACACCGCTTCAACTGTTGAGTTAAGCGGTGTTTCGTATATATTAAGATAATGTCCGTATATCGTCATCCGATATTCTTATCAGCGTGTCACAATCTCTTTGCGCACACGCCCATCGCTGTATTTCACGATATTGACACCCTTTTGTGAAGTTTGAATACGGCGACCCTCAAGGGTGTAGCGTGCAGTTTCTGCAGCGGCGCTCTTTCTCTGTGATGAAGAGGAAATGCCTGTGGTTTTGGCATCAGAAATGCGACATTTGGCTGCATTCTCGATTTGCCCGGTCTTCATGTTAATCAGCAGCACACAAACATTTAGTTTCGACTTGTCTTGTATCACGCGCTTATGAGATATATTGTGAAATACATATTCATGACTTTGTGTCTTGTCTGCCTCTATCGGAGTTTTGATGTAGCCGGTCAAAGGGGCTTTGACTCCTTCGGCTGCAATGGCGACAAAATTATTCTCAAGATTTCTCACACCGTAAGGAGCATTGATAAAATAGTCAAGTTCTTTTGATACTCCACGTTCAGCTGTTCTTCCCGAATAATTATTGTATTGTATCCAGTTTGGGCTTTTCATTCCGTCTTCCGTCAGTATATAGGCAAAACCATATGGGGCTTCATTCTTATTTATGCAGAATGTGACGCGTGGAGTTACCGTGATGTTTTCTTTCTCTGCATCCCACGTGGCAGAGACTTCAACATCCATATCCGCACCTTTAGCCCTTTCTTCTTTAAACTCGGTTACAGCCTTGGCATAACCCAACAAAAGGTTCCTGTTCATATCGAGTGTGGGGCGGCTTCTGTGATCTAAAGCTTTCCAGGCATAGTCTTTACAAGTCAAGGGGTCAGCGCTGCCACCCGTATGAATGGCAATGCCGATGAAATCGTCAGGATAGTTATGCGCCAGATTTTCCATGAGCGCTATACCACGTGGACAGTATCCACACCACATCCCCGTGTACTCCTCAACCACAACTTTTCGGCGTGGCACTTTCGTAACTGTAATTCTTGGAAGCGTGGCATAGTTGACAGAAGCTCTGTTGGCTTCACCATTGACTTTCGTTATCGTAAGCAATAATTCTGTTTCCGAAATTTGGTTGTGTGGAGGCACATCCACTTCTATTGTTGCTCCCTCCATACGCTTCAATGGTTCAGTCAGCACAAACTTTTTCTCTTGTAGGATATTTCCCAGGAAAGATAGCGTATAATCAAAATCTTGAATGGGAGTATTGCCATAATTGGTAATTAGCAGCTGTCCTTTAGCCCTCTCCGCAGTGATCGGCACATATACTTTTCGGCCCGTAGAGGGAATTAGGGTATAATCATTAGCACTGATATCACCCGGATAACCGATGATTGCAATGAGTGCAAGAAGCTGGATATAAAATCTTTTTATCATGTTGTATAATGTGTTGTTTGAGGAGAATACTTAGGGAACAATGTATTTTTGAGTGGAAACAGAACCTTTCACACCTTTGCAATTTACGATATAGACACCTTTGGGGAGCTTTGACAGAGAGGTCAGCTGTTTGTAGAGCAACATGCCCTTGGTGTTGAAGATGTCGTAAGTATAGCTGTCTTGCAATGAGGAAGATACTATTCCTGTGCTCTTCGGATCAAAGTTGAGTGTAACTTTAGGGCCGGCCTTCTCTGTTGTCGCACCGTTTTCTCCTTTTTCTTCGATAAAGAGTTGCAATGTGGCTACACACTTTCCTTTGTCGGGAAAAGAGTAGTCTGCATGAATTTCTTCTTTCTGAGCGGTGGCAGGCAATTCCTTTGTGCCCACGTCGTAGGTATTGACGGCATCTCCAATGTTACAACTTTCAAGTGCACAGACTTTCAGTTGACCCTCTTCAAGGGTAGTGATGGTGTAGGAGAGCTTCACGTTCTGCTTCTTGCCTGAAGTATTGCGAATGAATAATTGTGTGGCAATTTGTTTCTGTCCAGGAGGAAAAGAAGACTCCTCCACCTTATTCAGATTAAGCGTTGCATTGGGAGCAAGGACATTGCCTTTAGCATCAACGAACACAACTTCATTAGAAATTGCCTGTGCCTGTGTATTAATAAAAAAACTGGTCAGTAGACCAAAGAAAACAAGTAATCGTAATTTCATGTTAAGTATTTAATATTTGTATTTTAGAATTTATGTTTCATTTATGAGAGAGATATTTTCTGTCGAACAACTTGCAGTACGCCATTGTCGTTATAGAAGAATGCCACCACCCACGCTTTCTCTGCAACAATGCCATCGGGGAGCGTATAGATAGTTCTTTCCTGGTGCGCATGTTTGGGAGAGAGTGTCAGCTCTGTGCCCCAATCTCCGTTGATAGCAGCCCGCAATATGTGGTTATGTGTATAGTTGTTGTCTACCTTGTTACCAGGGAAAAGCTGTGGAGCAACGATACCATCCTCTACCAACCAAAGTTGCAGTCGCCCCTGAATATTATCAGTCAAAGTATTCAAGTCTGTTGTTATCTCCACACGGCGAGTGTCTGAGTGATATTGACATTTAAGTTCTATACCTACTGTTGTTGTCCGAGCAAACTCATTATAGATTTGTCCCGACCAAGCTTCTTTGGAAAGCACACCGCCTCGACGATTGATAATTGCTTTTGGCACGTTGGGAACTTCCCACTTTTTATAATAAGCATCTCCCACATCTGTGCGCAGCCCTACAAAGCCCGGCGCAGCTTTGAGGGCAAGCGGACCAGCATGAATGGCAACGGCAATCAGTTTGTCGGCACTGTAGCGAGCTTGCAATTGCGTGATAGCCTCGGTTGCAGCTGGACAGAAAATGCATCGCTGCCCCGTGAAGTCTTCAATCAGCACGTTGCGTTGAAGCGTGGCTGCCGGCACTTCAATAAGGCGGTTGTCAGATGCAACTGGGTCACACCCCGTCAGAAGTACAACGTCTACCAAAAGAAGAATATATAAACTTTTCATTTTTATCAGAAGTTATAGTTATAGGAAAGTGTAAGTCCTTTGGTCGCTGGAATATAGCGACATACACCACCCGAACAATTATAGCCTGCACGAGTGCGACCATAGCCCAATTGCAATCTGTGTGCTCCACCGCTATATGTCACGAAACCTTGATAGTAGTGCACGTGAGTATTGCCAAGATTGTAGAGATCACTCAAGGTGAACATCCAATGTGGGGCAAGCGACAATTCAGCCAAACCAAATGCCCAATCTTTGTCGCCTTCTTTAGAGAAGAGATACTGTCCCTCTATGCGTAGCGTCGTTTTGGGTGCCAGTTTCTGCTTCACATCAGCTACAAAGATATGCGAGTGGAGCATTCCTCCATGTCCTTCAAGCAGGGTTTGGTTGTAAAGTTGGTTCATATACATGAAGTTGAGCTTCGTAGTTTTACCGAGACGTTTCTCTAACTGCACATCAATATCCTGGTAGTAAGTCGACGTTCCCCATGCCCAAAACGGACTGCCATAGCCGTCAGTGCCACTGCCACCTGCGCCATTCTTACGCACAGAATGAACGTGTGAGAAGTTTGCTTTTACCATTGTGCCATATCTTCCACCCAGCGTTGAGCCTTTAGGAAAAGTATAGGCTGCAGCTGCCTGGTAAGCCCATTCTCCTTCGGGACGTGTGGCATAGGGATAAAGTGCAGCCAGGGCATAAGTATGCTCTATCGTGAAAGCCGGCAGATGATTGATGAAAGACGACGTCCCCTCCACTCCTCTACTACTGCGAAAAGCCATGTTCGTGCTGCGTTTTGCTTGCAGAAGCAGGCTCATTCCGCGTTTGGAGTATGAACCCGAAAGCATTGTCACGTAGCCGTTACGGTAAATGTAACCGTTGTCATGAGAGGGATCTTGGGTTTTCATTGCCATTTCCGCCAGTACATTAAACGCACGATGCTGTACACGTAACCGCACATCAAAGGCATTAACATAGCGTGGAAGGCGTAGACGGTGGGTAGGATCAGTCATAATGACTTCGTCTTTCTCATATTTATTAACGTAAGAGAAACCTAATGTAGCATAGGTGTTGTGTTGTCTTAAACCTTTATACAATTCATCAATATTCCACTCTATGTCGCCTCCTGTCAGCCAACTGTTGTTATGTTTCCAATATCTACGCTGACGTCCTGTGATGACTTTCACTGCAACACCAGCCCAAGGACGATAGAAGAATCGTAAACCCTGCAGTGAATTATCAATGCCGAGACTTCGTTCTTCATAAGAACGGAGGATGAAACCCGACCCAAACTGCTCATAGAAACTACCTAAGGTCAGTTCTGCATTCTTGTAATTTCCTTTCAAATAAGCATAGGGGACGCCCCAACCTTTGAAATCAGTTTCAAATCCGGGAAGCGGATGCTGCAAATACTCTAACCTTGCTCCAGCCTCTATGTAACGGCTTGTGGCTTTCAAATCAATATAAGTATTCGTCAGAAAACGGCCGTTAAGCGTATTAGCTCCGGTAGTACTATCCTTTTCAGGAAGAAGCATATCGCTTTGAATACTCCCGGAAATGCGCAATTTATTCGGCTGCTCTTGTGCACAAAGCGGCATGTTTGTTATGCCAATGAGCAATCCTATCATTGTCCATCTTTTCATAACACTATCTGCCTGCAACTTCTTTTATCTTTTCGTAAAGCTCAACTTCTGCACCGTCGGTATAGCCATTGTGTTTATAGACAATATTACCTTGTCCATCAAGCAATACTGTATAAGGTATCATTTGAATGCCCAATGCACGTCGCAAATCGCTGTTGGGGTCGAGCAATACATCATAACGCCAGCCGTTCTGGTCAACCAAAGGCTTTACCTTGTTGATATTCTGTGCCTGATCGATAGAAACAGCCACAATTCGTACGCCTGTCTCTTGCTGCCAATCATCGTAAAGTTCATCAATGGCTTTGAGCTCGCGGTTGCACGGTTTACACCAGGTTGCAAAGAAAGCAATAATGAGCGGTTTCCCATTATTTGAGATAGTGTCTGTTTGTACAAGTTTCCCTTCAAAATCTTTAAGTATCACTTTTGGTAGCTGCTCCTGAGCTTTGCTCGCCAAGCTAATCATCAGCAAGCAAAGGGATAAAAATAACTTATTCATCTTATTTGTTTATAGAGAGGGTGCAAAAGTATGAAAAAAAAGTGAAACTACAAAACAGAACAAGCTAAATCAGACTTTTTGAGTGTCTCTTTTTTGTAAATATAATCTATAATTTTTAACATTTCAGAGTGTCACAAACCAGGGAAAAAACAGCCGGAAAATAGAGATAATCTGTCGACTTTAATGCTTTTTGCTTGCAATTCCATTCATAGTGGATGATAATTCAAGTCAGATGACGCTGCTATTTGAGTCAAAACAGACGATAATTGAGTGCGAGTTACAACCTAATCTGATGCAAATTACAAAGCTTTTTTATAATATTTGTTGTTGTAATTCGATATGTTTTTTACAACATGTTGATAACCATTGTGTTACAAAATGCCAAAAATCGGGCGTTATTTGGAATGGAGGTAGACTTTTATTCAAATTTCCAAAACAGGCGAGGGCAATTGTAAATATCCTTGAAAGAAATTAACATATAATCCGTTTCTACGCATCATAGTCCGTTGAGCAATACTCATGAAGGGAAAATCCTGAGGCTAACGGGAAGAAAAGAGATAAGTTTCTCCTATCCATTCAGCAGGGCATCTATCGTGTTTCTTACTCTTCTTTCTGTTGTTATCAGAATAGTGTCTTCGTCGGTTCCAGGCTTTCCCATGAAAACTGCAGGGTTGGCGTAGGTCATAAGACTGTGCTTGGGTTCGCGTGCAGAGAAATGAAAGGCATGCACTCCTGTTTCTTTATGAATACGTGCTATGTTGCTTTCATTCACTCCGCAGCCTGCCATGAGGATAATTCTGTTGTCTGCTAAGACATGAAGTTGCCGGAGTAGGGGAATACCTTGCTCTGCCGTAGGTTGCTGTCCGGAGGTCAACACTCTGTCAAATCCCAATGCTATGATTTCTTTTAAGGCTTCCTTGGGGTCTCGGCAGCGGTCAAAGGCACGGTGAAAGGTAACGCTCATTCCTTTTGCATGCTCTAAAAGAAAGGTGTTGGCAGCTTTGTCAATGTCTCCTTCTGGCGTCAGGCAACCGAAAACAACACCGTCAACACCCACGCGTTTGCACAGATCGATATCCATTGCCATGCGTTCCAACTCTTGAGGAGCATAGAGAAAGTCACCTCCGCGATTGCGTATGATGACGTGCAGGCGTGTTTCTTTCAACAGGTTTCTTGCCATTTGCAGTTCTCCGTAAGAGGGCGTTGTGCCTCCTTCAGGTATTCCCATGCAGAGTTCTACGCGGTCGGCGCCTGCTCGCTGGGCTGCTATGCAACTCTCAACACTGTTGGCACAGACTTCAAATTCAAACTTTTTCCGCTCTTTCATACTGCTCATGGTCTTACAATTTACTGCCCGTTTTCACCAATTGCTCGCCCAATCCAATGGTATAACCTTGAGAAATGAACACAACACGATTGAAAGTGTCGGCAATAATGAATATCGGCAACTGGTTGGCATTGCGAAGTTTCATCTCTCTTACAATCTCTTTCTGGATTATTCCATTCCTGTCTATGCCGAAGATTGTCTTTTCAGGCAGGCTGCCAAACTCGCTCTTCTGGGCTTCAAACTTCTTTTTCTCAGCCTCACTCGTAAAGAGCAGCACCATCGGTCGTCCCCATTTGTCGAGTTTCTCTTTCAGTTTTGCGATGTCGTGCAGGGCGTGGTTGGTTGGTTCCTGGCCTATGCCGAGAATTCCCAAGACATAATAGCCTCTACCGGTCTGGCTTAAGACAGAGACTTCTTGCCCATCCTTTTCAAATAAGTCTTCGCTGTTGAAACTGCCAATGACCTTTATGCCCTCTGTCTCCTGACGGATTACAAGATTTATTGCGGTGGTTTTTCCTGGTTCAATCGTGAAGAAACGCTTGTGAACCATCACGCTTCCATCGGCCATTCGCTGACCGGAAACCAGCAGGTAAGTACCTTCATCTAATGTTGTTCCCTTTTTGAAAACATTCGACCAGGTTGTTCCTCCTCCCATATCCAACTGTCCTTCGTCGAAGTTCATAAGCCATGTGCGCCCATTGATAATCTTACTTATCGTGAAATGTGTGTAATATTTCGGGTCGTCTAAGTATTCGGTGGGTGTGTAGTTGAGGATGAGTGTACCCGTTTTAGCCACTTGTTGAACTGTTGTATCAAAGTCCACATCCATCCAGTTGCCGTCTTTCTTATATTGTATCTTACCCGTAACGGCATCTTTCCGCGCATCAATGCCTATGCTTCGGGCTACATCTACAAAGAAGATATCCCTGCTTCTATCGTCTGCAACCCTGCATTCCCATACGCTGATAGGTGTCTGAGGAATTCTCATGGCATGTTTGTCGGGATTCATCTTGATGCTTTTCTGTATCCAGTTGACCAGTAGTGCAGGATTATTTCTAAAGGTTTGGGCTTCCTTGCTGAATGCCTTTGCAAAGAAATGTTTGAAGGGTTTGAGTATCATTTCATTTTCCACGCGTGGTGAAAGCTGGTCGGTTGGTGCGCTCATGTTGTCTTCCAAGATTTCCATGGGCATGTCGCGAAGGTCTTTGTCGCTTAATGTGCTCAGTAGTTCAAGTGTCCGCACTCTGTCTGAAGCATGCTTTTCAACAAATGCCTTAATGGTTTTCCAGTTGCCGCGTGCTTTTATAATATAAGGTATGGCAGCAGGAACGGCATAGTCTTTCATGCTCTCCTGTGTCGGGAAAGTGGCAATGTAAGCATTTCGCATAGCGTCTTCTTCTGCGAGTCGGGCACTGTTGTGCGCTCTTTGTGCATCGGTGACGTCTGGCAAAACCACATGTTCTGCCGGAGGAACAATGTCTAAATCCTCTTCTTTTCCAAAGTTCTTTTCGTCATAGGAAAGCTTGATTGTGACGTGCTTGTCCTTCCCGAAAGAAGCCTTTGCATATCCGAAATGCCCATTCTTGGATGCCCAGACGAGCATATCTCCCTTTCCTGCGGAGAGGAATGTCTGTCCGTTACTGTCAGTGTACTTGGAGGCAGCCGTGTAGAATTCGGCATAGTTATAGATTTTGAAGTCTACCCTTGCATCTGCAACAGGCTCTCCTTGCCTGTCGATAATACTGAAATCTATTTTTCCTGTATTTCCATAGTTGTCTATCAGATTGATTTCAGTGAAGTTGTTTGTGCGCAGCATCACTTCTTCGGGGCCTTCGTAGTCGCCGAAAGCACGTGTGTGCATGAGCATGGCGCGTGAGGCAGGCGCATTGAACCATGCTAAATTCAAAACAGGTTCTGGCTCGCATGCACCTAAAAAGTACCATTTGCCGTCTGCCCAGGCTTCAACCCAGGCATGATTGTCATCTGTGTGTGCCCAGCGGGGCGTATATACTTGTCGGGCAGGAATACCGATAGCCCGCAGCGTACTCACTGTAAACGTGCTCTCTTCGCCGCATCGTCCGCGTCCTGTTTGGATAGACTGCAGGGGAGAAGAGGTGCGGGCATCGGAAGGCTCATAGGTCACTCTTTCGTGGCACCAATGGTTAACTTCCAATATTGCATCCGTCATGGAGAGTCCTTTTACACGCTCTTTCAGCTCACGGAAGAAGATAGCTCGCGAACTGTCTAACGGTTCGTTGTTCACGCGCATGGGCAGAACGAAATGGCGAAAGAGCAATTCTGGAACTTGTTTGCCCCACGGCATCTCTCTGCGTGTGCGTAAAGCTGTGCGCACATTGCCTAAATGATAGGCTTTGGGATAATCGGTTGCGTCGGCGATGGGCATGTAGGCATAGAGGAACTTGAGTGCTTCCTCTTCTTCTGGGGTAGTCTGCAAGTTTTTAATCTCCCAATATTTTGCACCGATAAGATTTATTTTTGCTTTCCAGGCAGACTCTACTTTCTGTCTGAAAGAGGCATCTTTGATGAAATGTTGTGCTTGAACGGTGAGCGAAACAGCTACAAGCAATAGGGTGAACAGCGTTTTCTTCATAGTGAGGTTTTTAATTGTGAGCTAACGGTTAAGCGCAGAGAACCACAACAGATAGCGTGAATATTGTTTGCAATATTCGTAAAAAATATTGGAATATGCAAGTGTTTTCAATGAATTTGTTGCTTATTTGCAGTGTGAGTACTCTACTGTCGTGTATCAAAGAAACTCCTTATATATAATAAGGTGTAAATTTCTATTCCTTAAGGTGGTACAAACCAATCTCTGCAATCGCCGGAACAGCGCGCACTTGCTGGACAGTAAGCCTCACTTCCTTTGCTGTCTGAAGCGGAAATTTCAATAGGCGTTTGTGCCCGATGGTAGTCCCTTCGGTTGCTTTCTGCCACTTTCCATGTGCGTCTTTCACTTCAAGTGTGAATGCTTCTACGCGTTGCCCCTTACGAATGTCTTCCTGAACAGAAAGTACATTGAATGTTACTGGCTGCTTTAACTTAAAGAGGAAGACCGCTTCTCCTGTTTTCATATTTGGTAAAACGGAGGTGTCATAATTGTTGTCTATGATATTACGGGGCTTTCCCTCAGACACTTTGCATGTGATTTTGGCATTGGAAAGCAGGTTGTCTGTAAATGTGGCATCATACAACTGACGGAAACCGCGCAGGCTTTGGATATCAGCTTCGGCTAATTTACCTTCTTTGTTTGGCGGTAGATTTAGCAAAAGAACACCATTCATGCCCACGGACGTGAAATAGATGTCCATTAATTCTTTTGGCGTTTTAACCTGGTGGTCTTGGCTTTCATGATAAAACCACCCCGGGCGGATAGAAACATCAATCTCTGCAGGATACCAAATGAGTGATTTTGCCTTTTCTATAATCTTTCTGCTACCGAGGTCTTGCCCCATCATGTCGCCAACGGGCTGTGTCAATACCTCTTTTTGTGAGTTCTGTGCGATAGCTTCCTGGTCGAGATTATCTTTAGGAACAACGCTCCATTCTGTAGTACGCCCACGTCCTGTCTCTGTTCCAACCCAGCGGACATCAGGCCCCATGACAGCAATTACAGCTTCGGGTTGAAGTTTACGGATAAGCTCATACCAACGAACGAAATCATATTCTTGCTTCTTTCCGTTAGCTCCTTCGCCACAGGCCCCGTCAAACCATACTTCGCTTACCTTGCCATACTGCGTGAGAAGTTCTGTAAGTTGGTTTACGAAATAATCATTATATGCTTCTGTTCCATAGAGCTTGGAGTTACGGTCCCATGGAGACAGATAAACGCCAAAGGCCATACCATACTTTTGGCATGCGTCACTCACCTCGCGAACTACATCCCCCATGCCGTTCTTCCATGGAGAATGTTTCACGCTGTGCTCTGTATAGGCCGATGGCCACAAGCAGAAACCGTCATGATGTTTGCAAGTAAGAATGGCACATTTAAAGCCGGCGGCTTTCAGTTCGCGTATCCATTGGTCTGCATCAAGCGCAGTGGGATTGAAAATAGTTGCAGATTCCGTTCCGTCACCCCATTCTTTGCCAGTGTAAGTGTTTACACCAAAGTGTAAGAATGCTGTGAGTTCTTGACGTTGCCAGTTGAATTGCCGTGCAGAAGGTACCACGTGGGCCGCTTTTCTTACAATATCAGCAGGAGTATCCGTTGGTTTGATGACGACAAGATTATTCTCCTGTGCATGGAGAGGAGATAAAAAAGAGAATGTGGACAGCAGACAAAATGTTGCAATTGCAGACTTTATACGCTGAGAATAAGCATCAATCCTCATAAATTTAGATAATGATTGTTAGTTAGTATTGTTTGATAAGATGCAACAAATTTATAATTTTCTGCTGAGAGTGCCAAATAATGGAGCAATAAAAAGTGGGTTTAGGCTTCGTAAATCATAAATATAGATAGCCTAAAGGAGATATCTAAAGGGGGAATGTGACTGCATTGAAAGCTCCATTGACAACCTCTCCCCATTGCAGTTATCTAAATCTCTTTTCAGATTATTTTGTAGTTCCAGAATTTTAACCTACCTTTGTCGCCGATAAACAAAACAAGACTTTGAACAAGAAGAAAGAGATTTGACAATCCATAACGATTTTCTTTTCACACACGCAAGCAATGGCATGATTCAAAGAAATGAAAGTTTTTCTTCCATTCTTTGTGCAAGAAAGTCGTTGGATTATTTGGTAGTTCCAAATAATTTGATACTCTCTCTAGTAGCGCACCTGGCGTCTATGCTTCACATTTTTTCTTATACATACGCGCGCGAGGAGCACCTCATGCCCCCAATCCACAAAGGGAATAGCCGATTTCCCCTTGTGCGATGACGCATGTCTTTTTGTGAATCCAAGAAAGAGATTATAAGAATGATTTTAATCCTAAAAAATAATTAATTATGAAGAAAAAACAAGTTAATTTAAAACATTACCTCGCGCCTCAATGTGCGATTATTCAGTTGAAAGACGAAACATCCCTACTGGCTACCAGCAATATTGAACACACTCCAAAAGTGATTGACAACGACGAAGATGTAGAAGAATTAGAGTTTGATTAGATGAACCGTAAAAAGAAACAGAAAATGAAAATGAAAAAGTATAGCAAACAGCAATTTTCAGCCCTGCTGCTGGCTCTGGCTGCCAGCTTTTTGAGCGTTTCGTGTGCCGACGAGGACATTGCGAAAAGCCAGACGAACGACAGTAAAGACGGCGTGAGCTTCTCTGTGACCGACGTGCAGGATGCCCCCGATGGCGAGATGCCGACCCGCGCGACAAGCACGGAAACCTACCTCACGCATAGCATCGACTTCAATGAGGCAGGCACGTCAGACATGTGTCTCGAGGAAACCACCGTGCCCGGTGTGAACCCCGTGAAGCCTACCCCGAAGACGCGCGCGTGGCTCAAGAGCACCATTGACGGCAACTTTGGTACACTCGCTTGCAAGAACGGGTCTACCACGCCCGACTTCTTCTACAACAAAGAAGTCAATAAGGACGGTAAGATGCTCCAGCCCGAGGTTTGGACTTCGGCAGCTTCCACCTTGAAGTTCTATGCCGTTTATCCTTACATGGACGGCACGAATGCCAAGCAGAAACTCGTGCAACCTACAGAAGGAAGCATGCCTTACATCGTTTTTGAAGCCTCGACCGACATCGCCAGCCAAACCGACCTGATGACAGCCGAAACCGCTGTGCTCAACTACACCCCCACCGGCGGAGCGCCCCACGTCGTGCCCTTGAAGTTCTACCACGCGCTGACCGCCATCCGCTTCGGCATCGGCCGAAACCTCTCATGGAACAAGACCATCAAGAGCATCGAGTTCCAGGGCATCTACAAGGCCGGCCATTTCGACCTCGCCACCAAGACCTGGAGCAACCAGGGCGGCGCGCAGAACTTCAAGCTCGACAACATCAACAAGTCAACCTCCGGCACACTGAACACCGTCATCGTAAAAGACGGCAACACCTTCCTGATGGTTCCCCAGACGCTACCCTCGGGCGCAAAAATCGTGATCACGTTTGCCGACAACAGCCACATCACCGCCAACATCGGTGGCAAGGAGTGGAAAGCCGGTACGACAAAGACCTACATGATGACCGAAAAGAACAGCAACTGGGATTATCAGATTATAGGTTCCGACCCTGCCACCATCGCCTACAATCAGACCACAAGCACCGACAACTACACCGTCCAGAGTTATCGTAAAGACCCAACGACCAATACTTTCCAACCCGTGAAGTGGAAAGTCGTGAGCTATCAGGAAAGCAAAGACGGCGGTCAAACCTGGAGTGCAGAGAGCACCAACAAGCCCAGTTGGCTCACCAATCTCAGCCTGACCGAAGGCGCTGGTGGAAAGGATGCAGAGGTGGGCAAGCCCACGGTGACCACAGCCATCGTAGACAGCTTAGCCTATCGCAACCAGGCCCTCAAGAATGCCGAAGAGAAAGGAAGCAACTCCAACCCTTACAACCTTGCCAACCCAACCGGTGGCGAACAGGTTGAAAACACGGCCAACTCTTACGTGATTTCCGCACCGGGCTACTATCGCATTCCGCTCGTTTATGGCAACGCCATCAAGAACGGTCAAAAGAACGAAAGCGCGTATAAGACAACCCATACAGGCATCTATATTCTGTCGCACTTCAAGGACCATAATGAGCAACTCATCACCGACCCTTGGATAACCGAGACCAACAGCGGTGCCAACAAGCCCAATAGCGCAAAACTTGTTTGGGCTGACGAAACTGGGCTCGTTGAAAGTCTTGGCATCTCTTCAGATGGCAAGTTCCTGAAATTCCGTGTTCCTAAAGACAAGATCAAAACCGGCAACGCCGTCATCGCCGCAACCAAGGATGGCGTGGTCGTATGGTCATGGCATCTGTGGTTCACCGAGGCCAACGTGCTGAAGACTACGAAGGTGACCAATTTCCAAAAGAAAGATTACCACTTCACCAACGAAAACCTCGGCTGGAAATATACAAAATGGGAGACTACGACTTATTCAGCTCCCCGCAAGGTGAAAGTGAAAATACGGCAACTGGAAAAGAATGGTGGCAACTATAAAGAAAGCACCATCACCATCACACAGAACAATGGGGCCCTGCGTGAAGGCCGCAACACCCTCTATCAGTTCGGCCGCAAGGATGCGTTCCCAGGAACAGATGATATTCTTGGAGGCACTTTCAATAAGAACGGCGGCAATAATATGTCTATCCGGAACGGTATCCAGAATCCCGGGACTTTATATATATGGGGTTCAAGTTGGCTTGACGGTTACAATCAGCGCAACCTCTGGTCGATGGAGAACACTACGATAGGCCTCAACGACAACCGTGTTGTCAAGACCATCTACGACCCTTGTCCTGCCGGTTTCCACATGCCCGCCTCTAACGCCTTCACCGGTTTCACGACGAATGGTCAGAATAATGGGCCAATGAATGTAAGCGGTGCTTGGGAGCACGGGTGGAACTTCAACAACAAAATCACTTCTCCCGATGCCACCGTATATTTCCCCGCTTCGGGTTATCGCAACAGCGAAAACGGTTCGCTGTTCGGCGTGGGCTACTTCGGCTACTATCGGTCGGCAGTCCCGAGCAACGACGTGGGCTACGGTTACTACCTGCGCTTCATCTTCTCGGGCGAGGTGTCCCCGCAGCAGAGCGACCTTCGGTCGGACGTGTTCTCCGTTCGCCCCGTACGAGATTAAAGCGCGAATCATTATCTCACAGAGTCGCTCATTAGCGAGAAAAATGATTTCCGCTCTTGCTTTTCGCGCGGAATCCCTGAAAAGCGAAGAAAATCGTGTTTCGGGGCTTCCCGAAGAGCAGAAAACGATGAAAAATGAGAAATACAGCTCGTCGTCGGCCGACGAAATGCAGAAATTGCAAAAAAACACTCGTCGTCGGCCGACGAAATACAAAAAATGACGAAAACTACTCATCGTCGGCTGACGACAGATGAAAAATGCGAAATAAAGCCCGTCGTCGGCCGACGAAATGCAAAAAACGATGAAAACTACTCATCGTCGGCCGACGACGGCATATTTTTTAAATAACCAACAGATTTTAGCTTTAACAGAAAAAAGGCGGCTTCGGCTGCCACTAATGTCTAACCATAAAAAACAAAAACTATGGAACTAAAAACAATGCACTTAAATCGGCTTCACAACATGGAGCACTTCCAGTTTGCCGGCCACGTCATCGCGATGTGTGAAGAGAGTGGCATCGAGAAAATCAAGGCGGTGCTGAAACCGCTCAAGACGGCCGTGGCCGAGGAGGACAAGGCGCTCAACCTGCCGCGAAAGCAGGAGGGAACGGCCGATTTGGAGGAATTGGACCGCGTGCGCGACCAGGCCTACCGCGCCCTGCAGCTGCTCATCGAGATGCACAGCTATTCGGAAGACACGACGAAGCAAAAATCGGCGCAGCAGATGAGTGATGTTCTTGGGCGCTATCCGAAATTAGCCACGGCCAACTACGACAAAGAGACGGGCATGATCAAGAACCTTGTGACCGACCTGAACGCAGCCGAACTGTCAGTGGCCGTGGCGCAGCTCGGCGCTTCGGGCAGCATCACGCGCCTGTCGGCAGCCAACTCCGATTTCGAACTGCGCTACCGCTCGCTCCTGAAATCGGCGCAGCTCTCGGGGATGTTCGACGTCAAGGCCCTGCGTGCCGCGACCGACAAGGGCCTCAACGCCGTCATCCGCCGCATGGACTCGCTCGACGACTTAGAGCCAGAGACCAAAAAACTGCCCGAACTCATCAAGCAATACAACGCCTTGGTCGACAAATATCGCCTGACGTTGGCCCACCGTGCCGGCACTTCGCAGACAGCCCGCAACAAACGCACGGCCGAATACGAAGCGCGTTTAAAACCTGGTTTCGCAGCTTTGGAACAGCTTTTGAAATTGGAAAAAGGCAGCCTATCATTTACAGGCAAGACCGAGGGCACGGGTGCCAAGCGCCATTACGAATTGGCCGTTAAGGGCCAGACCGCGCCCGACGGCAAACCCAAGACCATCTGGGTGGGCGTGAACAAAGGCGGTTCTCTCTTTCTTTATGAGAAGAAGTCGGAGAAGCCCGGGGCGCCAGGCACGACCGAAAAGCCCGAGTATGAGATTAGGCCCAAGGCTGAAGCGTGAAAAGGCAGGGCATTTGGCAGAAACTATATACCTGATAGCATATCGCTTTTGATATGCTATTCCCTAATGTTCGGCGCAGGCGTGTTGTGAAACACGCCTGCGTTTTTTTTATTTCAAAGATGTAAGAACTTTCAGACTACCGACTTGTCCTGAACAGTATCTAAGGTAGTAAATTAAAGTTAAATATATTGATATTTGGAGGTAAATGTGTATCTTTGGGGGCCTTTTAATCATAACTTTAACATTATCAATGGATCTAAAAGCTAAGAATCACGCGATAAAGACAACTTCACAAGGAAGACCGCATAGCCCTGCAACATGGGTGCCAACGTTGTATTTTGCCATGGGTATGCCTTTCGTTGTACTCAATATGGTCAGTGCACTGATGTATAAAGGAATGGGAGTGTCTGACGCTCAAATTGCTTTTTGGACCTCGCTCATTATGCTTCCATGGACGCTAAAGCCTTTATGGAGCCCATTTTTGGAGATTTATAAGACCAAGAAGTTCTTTGTTGTGCTCACTCAACTGCTTACAGGTGTGCTCTTTGCATTAGTAGCTTTTGCGCTTAACTTACCTTCCTTTTTTGCCATTACGATAGCTATCCTTGCGGTGATTGCCATGAGCGGTGCTACACATGATATTGCAGCAGACGGCACGTATATATCGGTGCTCTCCAATGAGGAGCAGGCACGCTGGATTGGTTGGCAGGGAGCATTTTACAATATAGCCAAGATTGCAGCGACAGGTGGATTGGTTTATCTCGCCGGTACATTTATTAAGCTGTTCGGTGTGACAAAAGCTTGGATGATTATCATGCTGATTATTGCAGTAATCATGGTTTCTGTCGGCATTTATCACTATTTCATGCTTCCCAGTCCCCCCCAGGAAACTGATAAAGAACCTGTTTCTCTCAAGGAATCTCTACATGAGTTGTTCGAAGTTTTCTTGGATTTCTTTAATAAACGACACATTATCTACTACATTTGCTTCATCATACTTTATCGCTTTGCCGAGGGATTTGTGATGAAGATTGTACCGCTTTTTCTGAAAGCTTCACGTGCAGAACAGGGCTTAGGATTAAATGAAGAACAGATTGGACTATACTATGGCACTTTCGGTGCTGCTGCTTTTGTTGTCGGTTCCATTCTTGCAGGCTATTATATCGCGTGGAGAGGATTACAGAAGAGTTTGTTCTCACTGGCGTTAGTATTTAATATTCCTTTTGTAGCCTACACATTTTTGGCACTTTATCAACCGGAAAGTCTTTGGTTGATAGGTGGAGGTATTGTTATGGAATACTTCGGTTATGGCTTTGGCTTTGTGGGATTGTCGCTTTTTATGATGCAGCAGGTAGCACCAGGCAAGCATCAAATGGCACACTATGCCTTTGCCAGTGGTATCATGAACCTTGGAGTCATGTTGCCAGGTATGATGAGTGGTTATATCAGTGATAAGCTTGGATATCAACATTTCTTCCTTGTTGTGTTGGTATGTACTATTCCTGCGCTGCTAATCACATGGTTTGTGCCATTTACTTATCCTGATGCCACCAAGAAAGGTAAGGCGTCGGCAGAGAATGAATAAAGTTAATGCTGTTGAAGATAGAATAAAAACAGAGTAAAGAGACAGAATAAAATACCCAAACAAAATAAACATTTTAAAACCCAAAGATTATGAGATTAATCATAGAACCCAACTACGAGCAGTTGTCTAAGTGGGCTGCTAACTATGTGATTGAACGTATTAATGCTGCCAAAGGACAGGAAAAACCTTTTGTGCTTGGACTGCCTACAGGCTCTTCTCCGGAGCGGATGTATGCTGAATTGATAAAGGCTTACAAGGAAAGAAGGGTTAGTTTCAAGAATGTTGTTACTTTCAACATGGATGAGTACGTGGGACTTCCAGAGGAGCATCCGCAGAGTTATCACTCTTTCATGGCAGAGAAGCTTTTCAATCATATAGACTGTCCGAAAGAAAATATCCATATTCTGAATGGAAACGCAAAGGATTTGCAGGCAGAATGCCAGCATTATGAAGACATGATACGTGAGGCAGGAGGCATTGATCTCTTCTTAGGTGGCATTGGTCCTGATGGACATATCGCCTTTAACGAGCCAGGTTCTTCGCTTCGTTCCCGCACACGCATCAAGACGCTTACGTCTGATACGCGCATTGCCAATTCACGTTTCTTCGATAATGACCCAATGAAAGTTCCTGCACACGCGCTCACCGTGGGTGTCGGCACAGTGATGGACGCTAAGGAAGTGTTGATACTCGTCAACGGACACCATAAGGCAGAGGCTTTACGTGCAGCAGTAGAAGGTGGTATAACCCAGAAGTGGACTATCAGTGCATTGCAGATGCATGAGCATGGCATTATCGTTTGTGACGAGGCTGCTACTGATAAACTCACAGTTGAGACTTACAAGTACTTTAAAAACATAGAGAAGGAGAACCTATAATGAAACTGAATTTAAGTTCACAAATCGTACTTAACCAGATACCAGAAGCGTTTTACCGCCCAGCTACTGCTGTAGACCGCTCTGAAATCACTCGTTTTGAGAAAGTTCCAACCGATATCTTCCCAACGATTGAGGAGGGAAGCGTCAGTATTGTCAATCAGTTGGAGGCTGATATCAAGCAGAAACAGCAGGAGGGGAAAAACTTTGTTCTGGGCGTAGGCTCTGGTTCTTCGCTTACTCCTATCTTTCAAGAGATTATCAAGAGACATCAGGCTGGAAAGTTAAGCTTCAAGAATGTCATTATCTTCAACGCTTACGAGTATTTCCCACTTAGTGCTGAGAATGTTAATCGTAGCATTAATCAGCTTAAGGACCGCCTGTTAGATCATATAGACATTGATATGCAGAATATCTATACCCCAGATGGCACTATCAGCCAGGATGATGTGCAAGAGCATTGTTATCTCTACGAGCAGCGCATCAAGAGCTTTGGCGGTCTGGATGCAATCCTTCTGGGCGTAGGTCGTATGGGTAATATCGCGACTAATGAGCCAGGTTCGAGCCTCACCTCAACCTCTCGTCTCATTCTTATTGACGAAATGTCGCGCGATGAAATGAAGATGAGTTTTGGTTCTCAGGAAACAGTTCCTCCTTGTTCTATTACAATGGGTGTCAACACAATTCTCTCTGCGCGCAAGATATTCCTTACAGCGTGGGGTGAAGAGAAGGCTGATATCATCAAGGAGACCGTTGAGGGAAAGATTACGGATGCCGTTCCTGCCTCTTTCCTGCAGACACACAACAATGCCCATGTGGTTATCGACCTTTCTGCAGCTGCTAAACTGACGCGTATTCAGCATCCTTGGCTTGTTGCATCTTGCAAATGGACAGATAAATTGGTGCGTTCAGCTCTTGTATGGCTTTGCCAGATTACGGGAAAACCAATTCTTAAACTCACCAATAAAGACTATAACGAGAATGGTTTGAGTGAGCTGTTAGCTCTCTATGGCTCTGCTTACAATGCCAATATTAAGATTTTCAATGACCTCCAGCACACGATTACTGGATGGCCAGGAGGTAAGCCAGATGCTGATGACACCTATCGTCCGGAGCGTGCTAATCCATTCCCAAAGAAAGTCATTGTCTTCTCACCACATCCTGATGACGATGTAATTTCCATGGGTGGCACACTGCGTAGACTTGTACAGCAAGGACATGACGTGCATGTAGCTTATGAAACTTCAGGTAATATTGCCGTTGGCGATGAGGAAGTTGTACGTTTCATGCATTTCATCAATGGTTTCAATCAGCTCTTCGGTAATGAGCAAGATGAAATCATCCGCTCAAAGTATAAAGAGATAAAGCAATTCCTCAAGAATAAGAAGGAGGGTGATATTGACAGTCAAGACATACGTACTATCAAGGGACTTATCCGTCGTGGAGAAGCTCGTACAGCTTGTACATTCAATCAAATTCCTCTTGACCATGTTCACTTCCTCGACTTGCCTTTCTACGAGTCTGGTAAGATAGAGAAGCTTCCTATGGGTGAGGCTGACGTGAATATCGTGAGAGAACTCATCTCAACAGTAAAGCCTAATCAGATTTATGTGGCTGGTGATTTAGCCGATCCACATGGCACTCACCGCAAGTGTACCGATGCTGTTCTTGCCGCTCTCGATATGGAGAAGGAGGCAAATGCTGAGTGGTTGAAAGACTGCCGAGTATGGATGTATCGCGGTGCATGGGCAGAATGGGAAATTGAAAATATCGAAATGTGCGTTCCAATGAGTCCGGAAGAACTTCGTGCAAAGCGTAATTCCATTCTTAAGCACCAGAGCCAGATGGAAAGTGCACCATTCTTAGGCAATGACGAACGCCTCTTCTGGCAGCGTTCTGAAGATCGCAACCGAGGCACAGCCAAGCTCTATGATGATTTAGGACTGGCTTGTTACGAAGCGATGGAGGCTTTCGTAGAATATAAGATATAAGTAATTAATTCATCATCTAAAAACCTATCTATGCACAAAAGAATGTTAATGATAGTTGCTCTCTGCGCTTCTCTGTTACAGGTTAGCGCAGCAGAAGCCGACTATCACGTAATTCCGCTGCCTCAGCAGATTACGATGAGTAAGGGTAAGCCTTTCAGTCTGTTGCCGACAACACAGATTATCTGTACCTCGTCTGATGAACTGATGCAGAAAAATGCACGTTTCCTTTGCGACTATATTAAGGAAACAACGGGGCTGACACTTACAGTCAGCAACTCTGCTAAGGTGAAAACACCGGCAATCATGCTCGTGCTTGACCCGAAAATGCAGGGAGAAGAGGCCTACAAACTCTCTGTCTCGGCTAAGAAAGTGGTCATCAGCGGACGTACTTCCGCTGGTATCTTCTATGGCATTCAGACGCTTCGCAAATCATTGCCTATCATGAATGCAGCAAATGCGGAGCCTATTATGCTTCCGGCTGCAGAGATTACCGATGCACCTCGCTTCGCTTATCGCGGCATGATGCTTGATTGCTCACGTCATTTCTTCTCTGTTGATTTCGTGAAGCGATATATAGATTTACTGGCACTTCACAACATGAATGTCTTCCATTGGCATCTTACCGATGATCAGGGGTGGCGTCTTGAGATAAAGAAGTACCCAAAACTGACGGAGATTGGCTCCAAACGTACGGGTACAATCATGGGGCATAACTCTGATGTTGATGACGGACAGCCCTATGGTGGTTTCTATACACAGAAAGAGGCAAAGGAGATTGTGGAGTATGCACGCCTGCGTCATATCACCGTTATTCCTGAAATTGATATGCCTGGTCACATGAAAGCAGCCTTAGCTGCTTATCCCGAACTTGGTTGCACAGGCGGGCCTTATGAGGTCGGTCACGCTTGGGGCATTTATAAGGACGTGCTTTGCTTGGGGAATGAAAAGGTTTATCAGTTTGTCAATGATATCATTGATGAAGTTGCCGACATCTTCCCTGCCAAGTATATCCACATTGGTGGTGATGAAACTCCGACCACACGCTGGGGCGAATGCCCTAAATGTAAGAAGGTTGCTGACGAGAATAACTTGAAATTGAACAAGCTGCAAGCTTACTTTACCAACCGCGTTGAGAAATACATCAACGGCAAGGGACGTGAGATTGTCGGTTGGGATGAAATCCTTGATGGCGATATCAACCCGAGTGCAACTATCATGAGCTGGCGTGGTATCGAACCGGGAGAGCGTGGAGCGAAGTTGGGTCATGATGTCATTATGAGCCCCACGTCATACTGTTACTTTGACTATAAGCAGAATAAAAACGAGGAAACAGAGCCAGAAGGCCAGCATGCACTTCTCACAGTAGAGAAAGTCTACAGCCTTGACCCTGCACCTGCAACGATGTCTGCAGACTCTCGCAAGCATATTCTGGGCGCACAGGGAAACCTTTGGACCGAATATGTGGCTTATCCAAACCGTGCCGAATATGCCGTGTTGCCCCGTATGGCAGCCCTTTGTGAGGTACAGTGGACGCCAACCGATAAGAAAGATTTCAATAACTTCAGGCAACGTGCAGACCACATGGCAAAGATTTATGATCTCCACAACTATGTCTATGCACTCCACCTCTGGCCAAATCGTTTCAATCACAACAGATCTGACTGGTAAACATCATTCTTTTCAGAAGTCGGGAGAACAACAGTTTGTTGCCCGATAACCTCATCCGGAGGCTCATGTTCAACGTATCTATAGGCTGTTGACATTGAGCCTCTTGTTTTATTTTGTAAATTTTATATCCTGTTTTTTGCCCCTTTTCAACATGACCAAATAGAAATGAAAGACCGCTTTCTTTGCACCTATGAAGCCATTTTATGGTTTCGATCTCCTCGGTTCTTTCCTTTTATCTTTCAATCTCTGTCACTTTATCGCGCAATATGACTGAAATGACCATGCGATTTGATGCAGGTTATGAGGTTATTTGATGCAGATTGCAAGGTTATTTGATGCAAAACACAGCATATTTCAGTGTGATTTTACATCGCTTTTTGGCTTGAGTCTTATAATGATTTGATAGCCAATGAGTTGTAAAATGCCAAAATACAGCGCGTATTTGGAGCGAGGAAGACTCCTGTTTCAAATACGCGAGTTATGCGAAAGCATTTGTAAATATTTTTAGGAAAGAATAAAATAGATTTCAATCTTAAGCAAACAACTCCTTGAAGTGTTTTGTCCGAGCCTCTCCTTTCTGTGGCATCGTCACTTCATTGAACATAGTCTCTTGTCTTCTCCTGCTTTTAGTTTGCTACAGATAGCCTTTTGCTAAAGCCTTTGTTACATTTTGATGAACAGTCTTCCTTATGTCTGTTTAAAAGAGTTAAGAAGTGTTTTGACGGCTTAATGTTTAATAAATCAAGAGTTTTATCAAAGAAAAGAATTACCTTTGTTATGCATTATTACATGCTGAAATTCACAGAACTAAAAACGTAAAAACATTTTTATAATGAAAAACTTAAAAGACATTCTGCCTTGGGAAGACCGTCCTCAAGGTTGTAAGGACGTGATGTGGCGTTACAGTCAGAACCCCATTATCCATCGATATGACATTCCAACGTCGAACAGTATCTTCAACAGTGCCGTCGTTCCATTTGGAGAAGGCTTTGCAGGGGTGTTCCGTTGCGACAACAAAGCTGTGCAGATGAACATCTTTGCAGGCTTCAGTGATGACGGTATTCATTGGAAAATCAATGAAACTCCTATTGTCTTCGAAGCTGGGAATACAGAGATGATTGAATCAGAGTATAAGTATGACCCACGCGTCACATGGATTGAAGACCGCTATTGGATTACTTGGTGCAACGGTTACCATGGACCAACGATAGGTATTGGCTATACTTTCGACTTCAAGACATTCTATCAGTGCGAGAATGCCTTTCTTCCTTTCAACCGAAATGGTGTACTCTTTCCCGAAAAGATTAATGGGAAGTATGCCTTGTTGAGCCGTCCGAGCGACAATGGTCATACACCATTTGGTGATATCTACCTCAGTTTCAGTCCTGATATGAAGTTCTGGGGCGAGCATAGATGTGTGATGTCACCCACGCCTTTCCCACAAAGTGCATGGCAATGTACCAAGATTGGTGCCGGTCCCGTGCCTTTCTTGGTCGATGAAGGCTGGCTTTTATTCTATCATGGCGTAATCACAACGTGCAACGGTTATCGCTATTCGATGGGTGCGGCCATTCTGGATAAGGAGCATCCGGAGCGAGTTCTCTATCGTACTCAACCTTATCTCCTGGCTCCGAACGCTCCTTATGAGTTTCAGGGTGACGTACCTAACGTGGTGTTCCCATGTGCTGCGCTCCACGATGACGAGCGTGTGGCCGTGTATTATGGGGCAGCCGACACTGTTGTAGGATTGTCCTTTGGCTATATTCGCGAGATTGTTGACTTCATTAAGCAGAACAACATATTGAAATAAACATCGTTTTTGCGGGGTAATGCAGGGTGCATTATCCCGCAACAGTTATCACTTCGCATGATGATATATCGTATATTGTTGCGCCAAGTGTATGTGTTTCTCATACAATATTCGTATATTTGTAACCGAACTGCAAACCTCTTTTAGCTTTTAACTCTTTACACTATGAAGAAAAACCTCATCATTGCCTTGTGTATAGCGTGCAATTTAGGTACGCTACAGACAGCCCGTGCATCTGAGATTGAACCTGTTGACTTGGTAAACACCTTTATTGGCACTTCTAATTTAGGTACAACCAACCCCGGAGCCATTTGCCCTAACGGACTCATGTCGGTCGTTCCGTTCAATGTCATGGGCTCCGATGAAAACAAATGTGACAAAGATTCACGCTGGTGGTCGACGCCCTATGAGTTTCATAATGTGTTTTTCACGGGCTATTCCCATGTCAACCTCAGCGGTGTGGGCTGTCCCGATGTGGGTTCTTTGCTGTTGATGCCTACCACAGGAAAACTCAATGTTGACTATCGCGAATATGGAAGTCACTATAAAGATGAGGTGGCTTGCCCGGGTTATTACAGCAACTTCCTCGTAAAACACGGTGTAAAGACTGAGGTTTCGGCTACGCTCCGCACTGCAGTTGAACGCTTCACGTTCCCTAAAGGAGCCAGCCATCTGTTGCTTAACTTAGGAGAAGGACTCACAAAAGAAAGCGGGGCAATGGTAAAACAGGTGAGTCCGACGGAATATGAAGGCTTTAAGTTGCAGGGAGCTTTTTGTTATTATGCTCAAGCTGTATTCCCTATTTACTTCGTTATGCGTGTAAATAAGGTGCCGGAGAGTGCTGGTTATTGGAAGAAACAGCGCGAACGGCCTGACAAACAGGCTGAATGGTTCCCCGATAGAGGGCAATATAAGCTCTATACGGCTTATCAGAAAGAGATTGCCGGCGATGATATCGGTGTGTATATGAACTTCAATACTGCCGAGAATGAAATCATTGAGGTGCAGATAGGCGTGTCGTTTGTGAGCATTGCCAATGCACGTGAGAACCTGAACGTAGAGCAACAAGGCAAGGATTTCAATGCCGTTGCGCAGGAAGCACGGCAGAAATGGAACGCCGATCTCAAGCGTATAGAAGTTGAAGGAGGTACAAAAGATCAGCAAACTATCTTTTATACCGCACTGTACCACACGTTGATACATCCTAATATCCTGCAAGATGTGAACGGAGATTACCCTGCTATGGAGAGCAGTCGTGTGTTGAAACAGAGCGAGGGCAATCGCTACACGGTATTTTCCCTGTGGGATACCTATCGCAACCTGCATCAATTCATGACTCTAATCTTTCCCAATCGTCAGCGAGACATGGTTAAAAGCATGATCAGCATGTATGATGAGTGTGGTTGGTTGCCTAAATGGGAACTCTTTGGACGTGAAACTTATACCATGGAGGGCGATCCTTCAATCCCTGTTATCGTTGACTGCTGGTTGAAAGGACTGCGTGGTTATGACATCAACAAGGCCTACACAGCCATGAAAAAGGGTGCAATGACAGACGAAAAAAGCAATCCTTTGCGCCCGGATAACAACGAATATGTAGAAAAGGGCTATGTTTCGTTGCGCGATTCGTTTGATAATTCGGTGTCACATGCTTTGGAATATTACATTGCTGACAATGCTTTGTCGCGCTTGGCCAGTGCCTTGGGCCACAAAGCCGATGCAAAGCTGTTCTATAAACGGTCGATGGGCTATCGTCATTACTTCAGTAAGGAGTTCAATATGCTGCGTCCTATTCTGCCAAATGGCAAGTTCTACAGTCCGTTTAATCCACTCCAAGGAGCCAATTGGGAACCTTCTCCGGGCTTCCATGAGGGAAATGCATGGAACTATACATTCTATGTGCCCCACGATGTCTATGGACTGGCCAAGTTGATGGGGCGTAAAGAACGTTTCATTAAACAGCTTCAGTCGGTGTTTGACAGAGGAAACTACGACCCAACTAATGAACCTAACATTGCTTATCCTTATCTGTTCTCTTATTTTAAGGGCGAAGAGTGGCGCACACAGGTGCTCACTCACCAGTTGCTTCAAACCTATTTCAAGAATAGTCCCGAGGGACTTCCCGGCAATGATGACACAGGAACCATGTCGGCTTGGGCGCTTTTCAGCATGATGGGCTTCTATCCTGATTGCCCGGGTGAGCCGGCTTATACGCTGACCTCACCTGTCTTCGACAAGATAACCCTTCATCTTGATGAAAAACAATGGGGTAGAAACAAGCTTGTTATTGAGACTCTGCGAAGCAATCCTAATGCTGTCCGCATTGAAAAGATTGAAGTTGGTGGTAAGCCTTGGCGTCAGTATCGCATCAGCCATAATGACTTGGTGAAGGCCGGTACATTGAAATTCACATTAAAATAATAGCGATTGTCGTGGCGCACCATTCAAAAGGCGCCACGCATAGCTAATCTTGATGAAATGAAATCATACGTAAAATTAGGTATAATAGTTTTGTTGACTGTGTGTTTTAGTTTTGAAAACCGCGCACAAAACATCATTCCGAAGCCCAAAAGTATAGTTAAAGGTAAGGGAATGTTGGCTTCAAGTCAGTTGGAAGGTATCATGTCCAACCTCAATGGAAAGGATATAGCCCTACTGAAAGATTACATCCCGCAGTCAATAAGCCAAGAATTAAATGTTAAAAAGAAACGTTCTGTACACAAAGATAGTGGCTGTTTCTTACAGTTGGTATGCACAGGAACACCCCGGCAGGCTCAAATGGCAGCAGATAGTGTGCGGCTTCAAGGTTATCATCTTCGCATTTCCGACCATGGAGTGAAGATAGAAGCGCTCACACCCATGGGACTTTTCTATGGTTTGCAAACGCTTCGACAACTCGAAGAGAAAGGGAAGTTTCCCTATATAGCCATTACCGACCAGCCCAAATACCCCTACCGAGGCATCATGATAGACTGTTCGCGCCATTTTTTCCCGATAGATGTGCTCAAGAAACAGCTTGATGCAATGGCTTATTACAAGTTTGATCGCTTCCATTGGCATTTGGTTGATGGTGGAGGTTGGCGCTTGGAAATCAAGAAATACCCTCGTCTGACGGAAGAAACTGCCTACAGAACACAGGAAGACTGGGAGAAATGGTGGAACAACGGTGACCGAACTTTCTGCCGAAAAGAAGCTCCCGGTGCTTACGGAGGCTATTATACGCAGGATGAAGTGCGCGATCTTTTGGCCTATGCTGCAGCCCGACACATCACGGTTATACCCGAAATAGAAATGCCTGGGCATAGTAATGAAGTGCTATGGGCCTATCCAGAGCTTGCATGTGGAGGCAAGGTGCATGGTCAATCCGATTTCTGTGTAGGCAAAGACAGCACCTATCAGTTCTTGAAAGATGTGCTTATGGAAGTTATATCGCTGTTTCCTTCCTCTTATATTCATATTGGTGGCGACGAAGCAGAGCGTAAAACATGGGCCACTTGCACCGATTGTCAACGTGAGATGCAGGCAAACGGACTTAATACAACAGCCGAATTGCAAGGTCATTTCACAGAAAATATAGAGCAGTTTCTCAACAGTCATGGTCGAAAACTCATGGGTTGGGATGAGATTATGGAAGGAAAACTCGCACCAAATGCCGCTGTCATGTCGTGGAGAGGCTTCAAAGCAGGACTCGAAGCCGCACGAAAAGGACATCCGGTTGTAATGACTCCCGGAGAATATTGCTATCTCGACATGTATCAAGACGCGCCAATGACACAGCCAAAGGCACAAGGTGGCTTCGTAACACTTGAGAAAACGTATGGTTATGAGCCTCTTCCTGATAGTTGCAGGACACCACAAACCGAAGCTTTTGTTGAGGGATTGCAAGGTAATGTGTGGACAGAATATATCTCAACTCCCCAACATTTGGAGTACATGCTCTATCCCCGAGCCTTAGCTTTGGCTGAGATTGGATGGACAAATGGCCCTAAGGATTATGCAAAGTTCCGTAAACGGGCACTTCATGCCGTTGCTTTCTTACAGCAGAAAGGCTATAACACTTTCGATTTGCCTCATGAGATTGGTGAACGAAAAGAATTTGTTTCCGGCATTAACCATGAGGCTTTGAACAAAAGAGTGACCTATCTGAGTAAGTATGCGCCTAAATATCGTGCCGAAGGTGATAGCACTTTGACCAACGGACGCGGTGGAAACTGGGGATATATCGAGGGCAGATGGCAAGGCTTTATCGACCCTAAAGGCGTGGAAGTCATCATAGATATGGAAAAGGTTAAAGATATTAAAGACATTGAAATCAACTTCATGCAACAGCCTGCCAGCATGATTTATACCCCTGCTTCAGTGCAAATTGGTGTGTCGGCAGGTGGAAAAGACTATGTTGAAATCGACAAAACAACTTGTGATATCCAACCTTCTGCAGGCTATCTCATTTATCCTTACCGTTGGAAAGGGCATGCCAAAGGTCGCTATGTGCATATCAAAGCGCAGCTTCATGAGCCTGACAGTTGGCTTTTTACAGACGAAATTATCATTAACCGAAAATAAATTACGTATGAAAAAGATACTCCTTGCGTTACTTCTTTTGGGCAGCTTTCATGCAAAAGCAGCCGACACCTTATTTATTAAGCAGCCCCAAGTGCCTATTCTCATAGAGCGTCACGACAACATATTGCTGTTGATGCGACTTGATGCCACGGAAACTAAGACGTTGGATAACGTTGAAGTCGACCTTGACAAGGCCTTCCCAATCAATCAAGTGAAGACAATCCGTCTCTATTATGGGGGTACCGAGGCTCGGCAACATAGCAAAAAGATGCGCTTTGCGCCTGTAGATTACATCACAAACTTTACACCAGGCAAGACTTTACGTGCCATACCATCGTATGTCGTGCTGAGAAATGAACTCAAACCTACGGCACATCATCTCACATTACAAGCCAAACAACAACTCTTTCCTAGCGTAAATTATTTCTGGGTGAGCATTGAAATGCAGCCCAATGTGCCAGTTAAAACAAAGTTGAAAGCCGTGCTTTCAAAGGCTGTCGCCGATGGAAAGGCACTGCCACTTGTCAACACCTCAACTCCCGATATGGAGCGAAGAATGGGCATAGGTGTGCGTCATGCGGGTGATGATGGCGTTTCTGCATATCGTATTCCAGGTTTAGTGACGACAAATAAAGGCACACTTCTTGGGGTTTATGACGTGCGCTATAATAGCAGTGTCGACCTACAAGAACACATAGATGTAGGATTAAGCCGCAGCACTGATAGTGGAAAAACATGGGAGCCCATGCGTTTGCCATTGGCTTTTGGTGAGAATGGCGGTCTTCCTGCTGCCCAAAACGGTGTCGGCGACCCTGCAATCTTGGTGGATAACACCAATAATACCATTTGGGTTGTAGGCACTTGGACTCATGGAATGGGTAATCAAAGGGCGTGGGTAAGTTCACAACCGGGTATGGACAAGTATCATACGGCACAATTAATGATGTCAAAAAGCACCGACGATGGGCGCACATGGTCGGCTCCTATCAATCTGACAGCACAGCTGAAGCACCCGGAATGGTACTTCTTCTTCCAAGGGCCAGGTCGTGGTATCACCTGTAAAGACGGCACATTAGTATTTGCCATGCAGTTTATTGATAAGAACCGAGTGCCTCATGCAGGTATCATGTATAGCAAAGACCATGGAAAAACATGGGCTATTTCAGAACCGGCATGCAACAACACCACTGAAGCGCAGGTGGCAGAACTGCCTAATGGCGAACTTATGCTCAACATGCGGAACCAGAGTGGCGGTGGAAGGGCGGTGTATACCACACGTGATTGGGGTAAGACATGGCAGGAACACTCTTCTAACATCAAGGCTTTGCAAGAGCCAATCTGCATGGGAAGCCTCATCAGTGTGCGTGCCAAGGACAATGTCTTGGGTAAGAATATCCTGCTTTTTGCCAATCCTAACGACCCAAAGGAACGCAAAAACATCACTATAAAGATGAGTTTCGATGACGGAAAGACATGGAAAAGCGAACATCAAGTGCTGTTAGATGATGGCTATGGCTGGGGATATAGCTGTCTTACGATGATAGATCGCGAAACCGTAGGCATTCTTTATGAGAGCAGTGTGGCACAGATGACATTCCAAGCCATACCGCTTAAAGACTTGATTACAGATAAAGGAAAAGGTCATACGCCCAACACAGTTGTGAAAAGAGGGCCTGTTTGCCTGACAGAATAAACCATAGGGTAAAACCATATCGCTCAAACGGTTTTGCAATATGCCTCATCTTACGCGCTAATATGGCTCATCTTACGCGCTAATATGACGCATTTCACACGGTAATATGACCCATTTCGCGTGCTAATATGACCCATTTCGCAAAACGGTTACAACAGAAAACAAAAACAGATAAATAGAAATCAGTAACTAAATGATATTCAGTATGAAACAAATGTTATTGGGACTGATGCTCCCACTCGCTGGTGTTGTAGGCTTACAAGCTGCAACTCAGCCCACGATGCAAGACTATACGCAATATGTCAACCCCTTTGTGGGCACTGGAGGGCATGGACATGTGTTCCTCGGAGCTAACGTTCCATTCGGTCATATCCAAGCCGGCCCGACGCAGAAGAAGCAAGGTTGGGACTGGTGTTCAGGCTATCATTACAGCGATTCTGTTCTTGTTGGTTTCGGACAGATGCACCTTAGCGGCACGGGTATCGGCGACTTGGGCGACATTGCCTTGCTTCCGGTGACGAAAAACAACGAGCGCGAGGTGAAATTCTCACATAAAGCAGAGTATGCAACGCCGGGGTATTATGCCGTAACTTTGGCCAATGGTGTGCGCGTTGAGCTTACCGCTACACCGCGAACAGCATTCCATCGCTACACTTTCCCTGCTGATGCGAAGCAGGAACAAGTAGTGCTCGACCTGTCGCAAGGCATTGGTTGGGACAAGATGACTGCCTGCTCTATGAAGCAAGAGGGACAGAATACCGTCGTAGGTACACGCTTTTCAACGGGTTGGGCTAAGGACCAACGTGTGTTCTTCGTAGCCGAATTCTCGCAACCCATCACTCATCAGGTTATGGAGGGCGATACTTTGAGCGTGCTTTCGTTTCAACCTACTGGCCAACCGCTCATGGTGAAAGTGGGCATTTCAAGTGTAAGTATTGAGAATGCCCGCAAGAATTTACACCAAGAATCGCCCAATTGGAACTTCAATACCATTGTGGCTGATGCACAGACGGCATGGAACAAGGAGTTGGGAAAGATTGATATCCAGACTAACAACGCTACCGACAAACGCATTTTCTACACCAGTTTGTATCACACCATGACTGCACCTTCGGTGTTTAATGATGTGAATGGCGAGTACAGAGGTGCTGATGGCAAGACCTATCGCGGTGATTTCACGCCTTATACTACCTTCTCTTTGTGGGACACTTATCGTGCTGCTCACCCGCTGATGACGCTCATTCATCCCGAAAAGCAACGCGACATTGCACAAACCATGCTGCATATCGCCCAGCAACAAGGCCGTCTTCCCGTGTGGTATTTAGAGGGAAATGAAACTGATTGCATGGTGGGTAACCCAGGTATTCCTGTGCTTGTAGACATTGCCTTGAAGGGTTTCGACGTGGATAAGCATGCAGTTTTGGATGCAGCTAAGAAGACACAGCTCTTCGGCGACCGTGGTTTGGACTTGTTGAAAAAGTATGGTTATCTTCCTTGCGACCTTGACCCCACTCATGAAACCGTAGCCAAAGGCTTGGAATATGCCTTGGCTGATGGCTGTATTGCAAGATTAGCCAAGGCGTTAAAGGCCGAGAAAGACTATAAGTACTTCCTGAAACGCAGCCAATCTTACCGTGATTACTACTTCGATAAGCAGACTAAGTTCATGCGGGGCATTGATTCCAAGGGCTATTTCCGCGAACCTTTCGACCCATTTAAGACCATTCACCGTGCTGACGACTATACAGAAGGCACCGCATGGCAGTATATCTGGCTCGTGCCTCATGATGTCCACGGTCTTATTTCAATCTTCGGTGGCGACAAACCCTTTACAAACAAGCTCGACTCTCTTTTCATTGTGCAGGGCGACATGGGCGAAGATGCTTCTCCGGATATATCGGGTTTGATCGGACAATATGCGCATGGAAACGAGCCCAGCCACCATATTGTCTATCTCTATGACTATGCCGGTCAGCCTTGGAAAACCGCTTTGCGTGTCCGCGAGGTGCTCAATACGATGTATCATGATAATGTTGATGGTCTGAGTGGCAATGAAGATGTGGGTCAGATGTCTGCTTGGTATATTCTTTCTTCCTTGGGTTTCTATCAAGTTGAACCTGCCGGAGGTCGTTATGTCTTTGGTTCTCCGCTCTTTGATGAGGCTACCATGAACGTTGGCAAGGGCAAAATATTCCGGATTATTGCGCATAACAATAGCAAAGAAAACATGTATATCCAGAGCGTTAAGCTGAATGGGAAGCCCTATACCCGTTCATATATCGACTTCAAGGATATCGTTCGCGGTGGCAAATTAGAGTTTATGATGGGCAGCAAGCCTTCGAAATTCGGTGTAAAACCTGCTGACAGACCTTAAAGAAAGTAGTGGAGTAAAGCATAAAATTCTAAAGAAATGAAACAAATAGAAGTAAAACGTTTAGATTGTCAGCAGGTGAAAGCTGCTGATATTCCCTCTCTTTTCAAGACCGAAAAAGTTGAATATCACAAGATAGACACTGTAGATTGGCCGTCAGACTACCCTTATTGCCCCCATGTTGAATTTGCCATAGCTCATAAAGGCGATGCTATCATGATTCATTATCGGGTAGAAGAGGATAGCGTTCGCGCTGTTTCGGGCAATGATCTCGGCCCAGTGTGGGAAGATTCATGCTGTGAATTCTTTGTCAGTCCCGATGCAGAAGGAGGCTATTACAATCTTGAAACTAACTGTATCGGTACAGTTCTGCTTTGCAATGGACAGACACGAGCGCACAGAACACCTGCACCTGTTGCACTACTCGGCCAGATTGACCGTTGGGTTTCACTTGGAAGAACACCTTTCGACACGAAGAATGGTGCGCAGGCTTGGGAACTTTCGTTGGTAGTTCCCGTGTCCTCATTCTTCCGGCACCGTTTAGTTGACCTGTCTGGACAGCAGATGCGTGCCAATTTCTATAAGTGCGGTGACAAGACTTCACGTCCTCATTTCCTCTCTTGGAACCCGATTGACGTGGCATCTCCCGACTTTCATCGTCCCGATTTCTTTGGTCAGATTACCTTCTTGTAGTCTTCTTTATCGGGATATTCCTACGCTTTTGCGCGTTTCATGCAATGTATGGCCTCGCAGATTTGCTTTTGCGCTGCTGTCATCCATTGTACGAAACGCGCGAAAGCATTTGGTATGGCACAGTATCATCCTACGTAACGAATTATAGGTTAATTTCTTTCAAGAAACTTTACAATAGCCGTTGCATAGCTCGCGTATTCAAAATGTCAGGCTCTCTCGTTCAAAATACGTGCTGCATTTTGATTGTTTGTAATCCGTTGTCTATCATAAAGTTATGAAATTAAATTCAAAAAGCAATGTGAAATCATGTTGAGGGAAGCCGTGTTTTTGCATCGAATAACCTTGTAATCTGCGTCAAATTATCTTGCAATCTGCATCAAATCGCACAATCATATCAGTCATATTTGGATGGTAAAGTGACTGAAATTGCAGGGCAATTTGATGCAAATTGCAATGCCTGGCAATGTGATTTTGCCCTGCATCTTGCGTCAAACTTCATAATATATTGATAGTCAGCAAATTGTAAACTGATAGAATACGGCGCATATTCAGAGCGGAGAGAACACGCGTTTCAAATACGCGAACGATTTGAAAGCATTTGTAAACATTCATGATTGATTTTAACAAAAGGAACGCCAACTGTGAAATCACATGCAATCTTAGTTTATTCGGCATCGTTGTTTGCAACAAAAAACAAAAGAGGGGAAAGCAAATAGTTGCTCTCCCCCGAAACAAAGATAAAGAATTTAGAGATACTTGTAAAGTCAATTGATGACACTAACGCAAACAGCAAGAGGAAGATTACTCCGCTTACTCACCCCAACCGGGATTTTGTTTCAAGTTAGTGTTCTTATAGCGTTCTGCATTCGAGATGGGATAGAAATACATCTTGTCGGTTATCTCATACGTGCAGAGCTTTTCTTTTGCGAAAGTCAGCGTGCCATCAGCCCGCTTTTCGATATTCACTTTATAGATATCCTTCATGTCACCAAGGGCTTTCCAGCGACGCAAATCCCAGAAACGATGTCCCTCGAAAGCCAATTCCACGCGTCGTTCATTGCGTAAACGGGCAAGGAAATCGGCCTTTGACATTCCTGTCGGGAATTTAGGCATCTTCACATTCTTACGGGAACGGACAAGGTTAACAGCCTCACGCGCAGTCATTGTGAACGGACTTACCACCTGGTCTGGGCCATAGGCCTCGGCCATTGCTTCAGCATAGTTCAGCAAAATCTCGGCATATCTGAATAATATCCAGTTATGGTCGAAGCTATTGGTGTTCTTTCCAGCCTCAAATATCACCTTGTTATTGAGATATTTCTTCAGATAATACCCTGTTGTTGTAGCATTGAGAAGTGGTTGTCCGTTACGTCCGCCATGATAAGTCTCCACTGGAATCTTGGCAGGCCATTGCATTCCGTTGAACACAACAGTCATTTCAAGACGTGGGTCGCGATTCTTATAAGGATTAGTAGCCTGTGCCGGGTTGTTCCAATCAAACGAACTGCCGTCTGACATCTCGTAAGCACTGACCAGATTCTCTGTCGGACAGGTGTAACCTGAACCTTTTTCAACGCCAATGGGATAGTTGGCAGCCTCAAAATGCGTGGTCTTTCCCTCGGGACGGCAAAGGATAACCTCTGCACTTTGATTGTTGGTTGCACCGAAAAGGTTCTTATAATCATTGTCAAGGGCATAGCCAAAGGCTGAAGCCTGACTGATAACGTCAAACGCTGCAGTGGCAGCAGCCTCCCATTTTGCAACATCTCCCGAGGTATTGAAAAGCGGACTGGCAAGGTAGAGCGTTGCTCTTGATTTCAAAGCCAATGCTACTCCCTTGCTGACACGCTGCATATTGGCAGCTCCTCCAGGGAGTGTCGTTGTCTTTGTAGGAAGATGTTGAGCCACATCGGTACATTCATCAATGACGAAACGAAGCACATTTTCTGCCGAAACAGGCGCTGCCTTTTGTGCCTCTTCCTTGGTGATTGTCTTTGTAAGCAATGGGATATTGCCATAGCGTCTGACCAATTCGAAGTAGTAGAAAGCACGCAGGCATCTCACTTCATACTGGTAGTTGAGATAGCTTGTATAGGTGTCTTGAAAGCCATCTGTATATTTCCAATCCTCAAATGTGAGGCCCAGGCAGTTCTCCAAATAGAAGTTTGCATCATGAATTGCCTTGTAGTAATGGGCAAAAACGTCATCAACGACATAGTTGGGCGACCAACTTCCATTGACAAAACGCTGGATAGTAGCCGTGTTGTTGATATGAATGGCATCGTCGGTAGCAGCATCATGCATGGCACCCCCAATGCCTTCCAATCCGTTGGGCAAGTAACTATAGACCTCGGTACACAACTGTGTAACCTTTGAAGGGTCGTATAATAGTTCGCTACGGTCGTAATATGTTGACTCCGAAGTATTCAGAAAGTCACAGCTGGCAAACATACTGACAGTAACGACAAGCAGTGTTGTGATTTTAATATGTTTCATAACCGAATATTTTAGAATTTCAAATCGAAGCCAACAGCATAGCGTGTCATGCTTGGATGGCCTGTTTTCATGTTCTCAGGATCCATCACCTTGATATGATCAAGACTGAAAAGATCATATGCACGAACATAGACTTTGGCAGCATTCACGTATTTCAATGGCTTTAACTGATGCTTCTTGAAATGATAATACACTTCCAATGTGCGCAACTTAAAATAGGCTCCATTCTTAATCCAAAGGGAATTATTCGCGTAGTTGTTAACCGAACCGACAGAAGTCAGCCGTGGATAGCGCGCATTCGGAGTCTCCGGAGTCCAACGGTTGTCGTAGTATTCCTTTGAAATCGTGCGATTTCCAAACAAAGGATGATAGACACTGGGCGTGTTACCCATTACACTGACATTGCCAATGCCTTGGAACATGGCATAAAGTCCCCATCCCTTGTAGTCTAAATTCAAATCGAAAGAATAGTAGATCTCAGGGAATGCACTGTAGCCTAAAGCTTTCTGATCATACGAATCAATGATACCATCATTATTGAGATCCTTATATTTAAGGTCGCCCGGCTTCACTTGCGACAATGTCTGCTTGACATTACGCTGGTCTATCTCATTCTGATTCTGATAAATTCCCTCTACTACATAGCCGAAGTACTGGCCGATGCGTTTGCCTGTACGCTGTAAATAGCCATAAGGACGATATTCCTCGTTCTGGTTTACGATTTTATTGCGAATAAAAGAGAAGGTGCTTCCCAAAGCGTAATGGAAATCTTTGAGCGACTTATTCCAGCGAATTGAGGTTTCAATACCGCGATTATCCACTACACCAGAGTTCTCTTTGGGCACTGGAAGACCAAACAATGAAGATACCTTTCCATTGGCATCCACCAGAATATCCGTGCGATGATCGTAGAAGAAATCAACCGTTACGTCTAAATGCTTAAAGGCACGGAAGTCAAAACCAATGTTCAGCTTGTGTGATTTCTCATAAGTCAGATTGGAAATACCCAATTGGGTCAAGCGCAAACCATTATGCTTGAGAGGGTTTTTACCAAAGAAGAAACTACCACCATTGCCATACATATCGATAAAGAGGTCGTTGTCATAGTCTGCACCGCCTGAGATACCATAGCTGGCACGCAGTTTCAAGAAGTCTAACCAATCGCGTTTGGCAAACGTTTCCTCTGACACAATCCAGCCAATGCCTGCTGCCGGGAAAACTCCCCAACGGCTTTTGGGATCTAAGATGCTTGAAGCCGACTCCGATAGCGACACATCAAAAAGATAACGATGCTTGTAAGCATAGTGCAACTGGCTGACAATATCAATGAAAGCATACGATGTATTTTGCCCTTTGGCGATTAACTTATCCATACGATATTGTGCAGTTGCGGCCAAAGAATGCAGGCCCCAATCGCGCTGGAAGTTGGCAAATGCATTGAAATTGAAATGATTATTCGATGCACCTACTGAATGACTGGCACTCAATGCCGTTTCATTTCGTAGGTTCTTATAGGTGTAGCTTCTGCTTGCCCAATCATATGTAGACTGTTCATAGCCATATTTTCGAGCGTTTCCATCCCAATAAGAAGCATTATTATCCAAACCCAATTGCAAACCAACCGAAAGGCCTTTCAAGAGAAAATCCAATCGATGTGTCAGCTTTAAATCGGCAAAGAAGTTTCTTTGTTGCGACCGCGCATACCCCGTTCCGGATATCATTGCTACAGGATTGGTCTCAATATCTGTCGTACCAGCCCATACCCCACGAGCATTCTTTATAGGGAATACACCAGAAGGTACCTTATAGAGCGCAGTGAAAATATCAGAGATTGTAGCATTGGGGCGGTTATGTTCAGAGAAAGTTCCAAACATATTCAACTGCAACATCGTGTTGCGTCCCAACTCAATATCAAGGTTAGTACGAATGTTTAACTTTGAATATTTGAGCTGTGTTGAATAGCCCTGGTTATCATTAACAGGTCGCAATATACCGCTGTCATTCAGATAATTCAACTGTGTGAAATATCTAACAAACTTGCCACCACCCGTTACAGAGAATGTAACATTGTTGCCAAAGCTATGGTTTCGAAGCGACTCTCCCCACCAATCTACATTGGGGTAGGCATCAGGCAGACTTCCATCTTTGAATGCAGAAAGTTCGGAAGCATCGTAACGCGGTGCAAGTCCGTCATTCTGCATACCCTCATTCAAAGCCATGGCATAGGTATGTCCGTCAACAAATTTAGGCTTTCGGAACGGAGTTGCCATGTTAAGCTCATAAGAGAACTTGATTTTCGGTGCACCATTCATCCCTCGTTTCGTCTTCACGGCAATGACTCCATTGGCTCCACGCATACCATAGAGAGCGGTTGAAGCTGCATCTTTCAACACAGTTATTGATTCAATTTCATCCATTGAAAGTTGCCCAAGCTCACGTTCAAAGCCATCAACCAAAATAAGAGGCGCCTTTTTACTGAGTGTTCCATTGCCTCTGACAAAGAGACGGCCCGTAGTTTCCCAAGCTGCACCTTGGTTCTGCAACACCTCTAAGCCTGGTATCAAGCCATAAAGAGCATTGCGCGGATTTGTTTCCTTACGGTGTGCAAGCTTCTCGCTGGTTATGAAAGACGCCGCAACCGTAGCTTCCTTCTGGTCGACAGACACGTCACGACCATAGGTTATTCTATGAGGTTTCTTCTCTGTCAGCAAGCTGTCAGTCTGAGCCGACATACAGAGCGGAGAGAAAAGAAGCGCTGCAAAATATAATTTATAGTTCATTTTATTCATGTTTAAATTACATCATAGACTTACTCCCAACCTGGGTTCTGCACTAATCCATAGCCTTTGTTAACCTCCTTTGAGGGGAATGCACTCAAACACATACGTGGTTCCCAGCCTGTTTTCCACCAAGCACGGTAATATTTTGTCAAGGCAAAAGGCTTTATGAGATATTCCTTGGTTTTCTTGTGCTTATAGACATGGAGACCATGGAGCGGTGTTTCAAAGACATCATACATCTTCCAACGTATCAAATCAAAGAATCTCACCTCCTCATATGCAAATTCAACCGCACGTTCATGCAGCACTGCTTTGCGGAAATCCTCCTTACTCATACCACTTAGTGCAGGCATACCGACACGCGCACGAACGGTATTGATAGCTTGATAAGCTTCTGGTGTGGGACCATCATAGTATTCATTCAAGGCTTCTGCATAGTTCAAATAGACTTCAGCAAGTCGCATCGTCGGCCATTGTACAGGTCGGTTGTAGGCTTCTGTATTTCTATCGAGTCCCCACTTGCGGCATGCCAAACCTGTTGCAAGGCTCAGTTTGTGCATTCTTCCTTGCTCCCAATCCTTTCCTTTGGGGTAGTTGGCCTTGTCTTTAGGATTGACATCTGTCATCGCTGCAGTTCGCCCATTATACTTATCACCGTCCAAAATGAAGTTTTCATATAGTCGTGGATCACGATCTTTGAACGGGTTCTTTGCCATTTTGGGGTTCTTCCAATCGAAAGGACGGCCATCTTTCATCTCAAACATATCGAAGAACTCTTTCGTCGGGCAATAAGCTCCCCATCGAAGTGCCTTGTCAAACTGTCCATTATTCTTCGTACAAAGGAATGTTCTACGACATGCTATCAGTGTTTCTGTATTTCCTCGGTCGAAATAAGCACTGGTATAGGCTTCGCGCTCGGTAGTAATACCATGATCACCAGCCTGCACCAACTTGAAGAAACCATTTTTATTCAGCGCATCAAAGAACTCTTTGCAGGCATCAACAGCTTGTTTCCAACGCTGCTTATCATAGTTCCCCCACCATGTCATCTTCTTATCAGAAGCCTCTCCTTTGGCAAAAGGCGCATCGGAATTGAACAGTGGACTGGCAACGAAAAGCAAGACACGAGTCTTCAATGCCATAGCACCAGCCTTCGTCATTCGGCCATCCCAGTTCTCCATTTCATTTTCAGGAACACTCCAAGGGAAGTCTTCGCAGGCAATAGCATCGTTCAACAGCTTCACAATGAAATCCACTGTTTGCTGCAAAGTGGCCCGAGCTGGAAAGCTTGCATCGTCAGCAGAGATAGCATGATCAATGATTGGAAGAGACCCATAATGCCGAAGCATGTGAGCATAGAACACAGCTACCATCATCTTTGCTTCTGCTTTAAGTCGTGACTTCTCCTGTTCATCCATATCAGGAACCTTATCTACGTTCTCATATAACAACCAAGCATGGCGCACACCTGTCCAAATGCCCGATTGAGAGAACTGCATTTTCGTACGATGTGCATTAATTCGCGTATTATCCTCTATCGAAGCATTGTACAATCCAGGGTAATACGTATTCGAAAGTGCCGAATATCCGATATTATCATAATTCAAATCAGTAAGTCCTTCAATGGTACTCATGCACATCTGCGTCCAAAATCCATTGGTTTCCATACCATATGGCAGATACTGATAACTGCGCCAAAGCACTCGTCTGGCATATTCAGCCTTCCCAAATATAGTATCTATGGTGACATCTGTACTGGGGGGCTTCTGCAAAAAACGTTCACCGAATGCCAGATCCTCGCACGATATAATGCTCATTGTCAGCATCAGACCTGCAAAGAGGCTCCATATCTTATTCATTTTTTCCATACTCTTCATCGCTTAAAAACCTACTTTCAATCCTACATCAATAACTTTAATCAAAGGATATGCCCTTCCATCTGGATTAGCTTCAGGGTCGCAGACTTTCAAATGGTCGAAAGTCAGCAGATTATATCCCGATACAGCGAGACGCAAGCTATTCAAATGCAATGCCCGTGTGACGTTCTTTGCAAACGAATATCCCACTTCTATATTCTTCAAACGTATGTAAGAAGCATTCCTCAGCCACAAGTCTGAGTCCAAATAGTTATGAGACTTGTTGCGAAGGGATATGGCGGGAGCTGCTGCAGCATTACCCTTTTCGGGCGTCCACGCGTCATTAATCATGTAGCGCATAAGGCTCCAGTTGTTCATTTCGCCGAAAGGTATGCGGTAAGGGCCACTCAAGAAGCGCGAAGTCTTTGATGCTCCGGCAAGCGTTATGCTTAGATCAAAGCCCTTCCATGACACTCCCATGTTCACAGCATACGTCAAAAGAGGATATGCCGGAGAACCAATATCGCGGATATCCTTTTCATCTATCTTGTGATCTCCATTCAAATCTTTATACTTCACATCGCCAGGTAGTGGGACGTATCCGCTTCCTTGATCTGGAATACCGCCCTCTGTACCTTTCGTATGCTCATATTCATCAACCTCTGCTTCTGTGAAATAGCCATCAAAAACATAACCGAAATTCTGACCTACAGGCTTTCCTGTGCGCTGCATCCACTCATAAGGATACTTGATTTCGTCCATAAAGACAACCTTATTCTTGGCATAAGAAATATTTCCACCTATATAATATCGGGCAGTACGTATTTTATCTTGCCAACGCATGCTTACTTCAAAACCATGATTATTCACCTTTCCCATGTTCATTGTAGGCAGCTGCACGGCGAGATAGCCAGGAATGACACCACGAGAAATCAGAATATCCCGACGATGTTCAATGAAGTAATCAAAGTTAATGGATAAGTTGTTCTTGAAAAGCTTCATGTCTATACCGTAATTCTGCTTGAAAGCGGTCTCCCAAGTCACATTGGGATTGCCAATCTTTCCTTCTGAAGCACCGAGTATCTTTGTATTCGTTGTCGTTCCAAAGCTATAACTTCCAGAACTGATATTATAGGTGTCAGGCAGATAAAGGAAGCGGGAGTTGTCCCGAGTGATGTCATTTCCCACCTTACCATAAGAGACTCTGAACTTCAAATAGTCCACAACAGGACGCAACGGCTTGAAAAATTTCTCCTCAGAAACAATCCAACCCACTGAACCTGCGGGGAAAACTCCAAATCGGCGACCCTTAGCGAAGTTCTCAGAACCATTGTATCCCACGCTAAGATCCAAAAGATAGCGTGTCATATAGTCATAAGTGGCACGACCAACCAAGCCCACATAGCTGCGCGGAATATCTGCATAACTGCTTGAGGGATAGTATTTCATGGTCTGATTATACATGGCCAAGGCCGAAACATGATGCTGACCGAAATTGCGTTTGTAATTGAACGCACCTTCAAGATACCAGTTCTTGCTCAAACCATCCGACTCCGAGAAGTCAAGTTTACGATAAGTTTCAACTAATTTCAAGGCTACAGAGCCGTCAGGAGCATTGATTGCTTCATACAAAGGCTCACGTCCTTCACGACGCTTATAGATACTTACACCGCTGTTATAAGCTGCCTTCACGTGGAAGGAAAGCCCTTTTGTAAGGAAATTAAGCTTCTGTTTCAGCGTAAAGTCAAAGTTAAGCGTGTTATTGGCCGTCGTATTGTATCCCTTTCCATAATAGATATTCAGACCATCCTGTAGTTCTCCTATTGCAAATCGGTTCGAACTCATGCGTATCCGCTTTCCATCAACCAGCCCGGCACCACTGAAAGGCACTGCAGAATAAAGGTCACGGAAGATGAAATCACTCGACTTGGTCGATCCATTATTGTAGTTTGGCTCGCGACGACTGTTCAAATAGCCGCCTAAGTTAATCTGTGCCGTCGTAGTACGCGTCAAGTCAACATCCAAGTTGATGCGATAATTGTAGCGATCATATTTGAAACCCTTGTCGTTTCGGTTCTTATAAACCTTGAAAAGTCCCTCTTGAGTGAACACGCCTAACGACGCAAAATACCTGACACGGTCCGTTCCGCCTGAGATATGGATGTTATGTCGCGTCTGAATGGCAGACTTTCTGATCATTTCTTTCGTCCAATCCACGTCGGGATGCGTCAAAGGACTGCTGTGCGTACGGAACTTTTCCAAGTCGTCGGCCTTGAAAGCAAGCATATCTTCGGTCACACCGTCATGCAGCTGAGCCTTGTTATACTGCGTGGCCCACTCGTAACTGTTGGCAAAATCGGGCACACGTGAGGGAACTTGGAACCCCATTGACGTAGAGAAACTGACACGCGGCTTGTTTTTTGTGCCGCGTTTTGTCGTCACCAGAATAACACCATTGGCGCCGCGAACGCCGAATACGGCCGTGGCCGAGGCGTCTTTCAACACGGTTACGTCGTCTACTTCATTCGGATCGATTTGCGAGAATGGCCGTTCTATACCGTCTACCAATATAAGTGGCTGCGACAATGACGTACTCAAAGAGCCCACACCGCGGATAAACAACTGCGCACCATCGGCGCCGGGCTGTCCGCTCGTCTGAATTCCCGTCAAACCTGCTATCTTTCCCGTCAGTGCATTGCTCATACTTGCCCCCGGAGACTTCACTAATTCGTCGCTATTCA
>ERZ772967.102-NODE-102-length-70944-cov-4.782801_pt1 | contig 70944 bp, 53 predicted proteins | sample MGYA00511677_ERZ772967 | MGnify/ENA primary metagenome ERZ772967 (study PRJEB29015, sample SAMEA2737931) | human oral metagenome | biome: human oral; feature: human-associated habitat; material: dental | place: China | collected 2146 ...
GTCCCGAGATGAAGTATCTCATTCCTAAAAGGAAGTAAGACCCCTTGAAGAAGACGAGGTAGATAGGCTGGGTGTAGGAGCACAGCAATGTGTGGAGCTGACCAGCACTAATCGGTCGAGGGCTTGACTTAAGCAGCGAACCAAAACTGCGTGAGCGAGAGCGAACGAACAGTTTTGTGTGAGTCACTTAGTCGACGTTTGCGAAGCAAATGTCGACTGTGACTTAGCAGTGTGATTTGCTAAGGTAGTTTTGCCTAACAAGAACAATTTGCTTGAAGTTTCTTCTGTGAAGTTTTGAGTGAGCAAGACTCATTCAAGTATGCGGTGATGATGCCTGAACGGAACCACCTGTTCCCATTCCGAACACAGCAGTTAAGCGTTCAGAGGCCGAGGGTACTTCGCTGGAGACGGCGCGGGAGACTAGGTAGTTGCCGCTCATTCAAAGAGCTCGTGATGGATAATATCACGGGTCTTTTTCCTTTTATTGCCTTTATAAATGGCTGTGGCTCAGAGGTGAATACAGATGAGCAGACAAGCGTTTGTACAGAAGGAAATTTGGAAACATAAAAGCGTTCGTATTTTTTCCTGTTCTTATGCGGGAAAGAAGATTTGGGTCAAGCAGGCAGAGCCGGTGCGCAATGTATCCTGGCTTCGTTTTGCACGCAGGGCATGCCTTTTCTTTGGACTTGGTATTTTACAGCCCAGTGCGGATCCAGATGGGAGGAGAGCGCTGCGCTTTGAGACAGGACGTCTGCGGCGGCTCTCTGCGCGCGGGATTCGTGTGCCTGAGGTTTTTGCCGCTGGTGACGAATGGCTTGCACTGGCGGATTGTGGGGACAATCTGATTGACGTACTAGGAGATGCGGATCTTCCTGTACAGGCGGCGCAGACCATACTTTCTTCTGCAGCGGAGAATCTTGCGGCGCTGCATGCGCTTGGGATTCATCATGGGCGGCCTGCGCTGAAAGATATGGTATGGGATGGTCAAGAGGTCACCTTGCTCGACTTTGAGGATGGCATCATCGTGGGGCTTTCTCGGGAAAAGCGCATTTTGCGTGATCTATTGATTTTCATGCAGAGTATTTTCAAGGAGATGGGGAATGATGGTCCGCTGCTGGCAGCGGGGGCATTTGCTGTCTATGCGCGTATACAGCCGCACTATGCAATACGTGCGCGCGCTTATTTTGGGCGGTTTAACCTCCTCCTTCTGGTTCTGCAGATTGGCCTGCGCTATACAGGGCGCGATTTGGAGAGTGTCTATCAGACGCTGCACTTCTTTCGCAAATAGAGTGCTGTCGGAATAGGATGGGGCGTTTTTGGCGGGATATTTGTTTCTTGCAGGGGATATTTCCCCTTTTCTTTTTGTGATTCATGCGTCTATATTATGAAAAATTTGACGCTGCGGACTGTATCTTTAAGGGGGTATTTACTATGTTGCTGGATCGTTTAGAACAGCTTCCGCTCGGTCGCTTTCAGTACAAACTGTTGGCTGTGACGGGGCTGGGATGGCTATTTGATGCGATGGATACGGGACTGATTGCATTTGTGCTGCCGGTGCTGGCGCGTGAGTGGGGGCTCACGCCGGCGCAGGCGGGATGGATCGGATCGATCGGTCTGATCGGTATGGCTCTGGGGGCAGTCCTGGCGGGAACGGTTGCGGACCGTATTGGGCGCAAGCAGGTGTTCACCATTACCGTGCTTCTTTACAGTATATCAACGGGATTGTGTGCTGTGGCGTGGAGTTATGAGTCCTTGCTCGTGTTCCGCTTCCTTGTAGGATTTGGTTTGGGCGGAGAGCTGCCTGTTGCGGCGACGCTGATGAGCGAGTATGCGCCGGCACGTCTGCGCGGGCGCTTCATCGTTCTGCTTGAGAGCTTCTGGGGACTCGGTTGGCTCGCGGCAGCGTGCATTGCCTATCTGCTGATTCCGGCCTTTGGCTGGCAGGCTGCCTTTCTCATCGGTACGCTGCCCGCACTCTATGTATTCCTCCTGCGGCTGCATATGCCGGAGTCGATCCGTTATCTCCTCTCGAAGGGACGTGTGGATGAGGCAAAGGCCATCATCTCTGATATTGAGCGACAGCTGAAGCTGCCGGAGCGTCCGTTCCTTGATCAGCTTGCACCGGGCAGGGTGGAGGCGGAGCGCGTGGAGACGCCGGGCTTTGCAGCGCTTTGGGCGAAGGGGATGCGCCGCCGTACGACGATGCTCTGGCTCGCGTGGTTCGGCATTGTGTTCAGTTACTATGGGATCTTTATGTGGCTGCCGTCAATCGTGTATTCACAGGGCTTCGCAATTGTGAAGACGTTTGAGTATGTGCTCATTATGACGGTGGCGCAGCTGCCGGGGTACTATGCGGCAGCATATCTGGTGGATGTGATCGGGCGGCGTTATACGCTCGGGCTGTTCTTGCTGATGAGCGGCGTGTGCAGCTATTTCTTCGGCAATGCGGGCGATGTCACGCCGCTTCTCGTCTGGGGCGCGGCGATGAGCTTCTTTAATCTTGGCGCATGGGGCGTGATTTACACCTACACGCCGGAGCAGTACCCGACGGCGATGCGCGCGCTCGGCAGCGGATGGGCAGCGGGTTTTGGACGGATCGGCGGCATGATTGCACCGATGCTCGTGGGTGTGATGCTCGCGAATGCGTTTCCCATGAGCGGCATCTTTATGATGTTTGCAGCGGTCTTTGCACTGATTTCGGGCACGGTGATTCTCCTCGGACGTGAGAGCAAGCAGCAGACGCTCGAGGAGTTGGAGCATTCCCTCAGCTGACGGAAAAAACTAGCGAAAATTTCTTGACTGTGCTACAATAGGGCAGATAAACTCTATTGTAGCATATTTTTTTGAGGTGACATTTTGCGATATTCTTTGAAACGCCTTGCAGCGGCGTCTCTTTTTGCGTTGGCAATAAATTTTCATGCGCCGGCAATCCATGCGATGCCGCCGATTCTCCCATACAGCGAGGTGACGGCGGGCATGCAGGGAACGGCGTATACGGTACTCGATACATCGGGGGAGATCCGCACGTTCCCCGTTGAAATCCTTGGTGCGATGGAGGGCGGAAAAGGCTCTCAGCGCATGATTATGGCGCGGACAAGCGGCGACTTTATCGAGCATGTCGGCGGCGTTATGCAGGGGATGAGCGGCAGTCCGGTCTATGTGGACGGACGTCTTGTCGGTGCGCTTGCAGCAGGACTGAAGGATCTCAGTCCCTATACATTCTTCATTACGCCGATTGAGGACATGACGCCGCTCTGGACGATGCCGGATAAGAAGAATCAAACGACCATAAATACGGTTGATGTCGTCAAGGCGGTCGAGGAGCGCAAGAAGGCGAAGGAGAAAGAGCAGCTGCGTGAGCGCGAGAAGGCAGTTGCGAAGATGACGCGTGCGGAACGCGAGGCGGAGTGGCGCGACATGATTGCGGCGCTCAAGGGGGAAAAGAAGGAGCCTGTGGAAGAGAAAACGGCGGACGAAGCCGCCGCAGGCGATAAGACCCCCTCGGATGCCGATGTTCCTCCGGAAAAGAAGGAAACAGATACGGCAGAACCGGAGGAGAAGGCGTATTTCTTTACGAGCGGCTTCAATGCGGCGGGGCTGCGCTATCTGCAGGATAAGCTGCCTGCGGACACCTCCTTTCTTCCACTGGCGGCCTCTGGGGCGAACACGAAAATTCATACACGCTACGACGCGACGCTCACGGCTGGACAGCCGGTCGGTGTGGCGCTGGTGTACGGCGATTTCAGCATCGGCGCGACGGGGACGGTGACAGCGGTTGACGGGAAGAAGATCGTGGCGTTTGGGCATTCTTTTATGCATAAGGGGAATGTCAACTACTTTATGACCGATGCGGATGTGATCGGAACGATTGCGGGCCAGAGCAACGGCGTGAAGATCGCGAACATCGGCAGCATCATCGGACGCGTCAACCAGGACCGTGAGACGGGGGTTGCAGGCATTCTCGGGACATTCCCAACGTCAGTGCCTGTGCGCATTCATGTAAGGGATAAGGCGCTGAACACGGAGGAGACTTTCGGCGCGCAGATTGCCTATGATGAGGACTTTCTGCCGATTTTGTCAGGCAGCATTACCTATGCCGCGATGAGCCGCGTGTCGGATGCGCTTGGCAGCAGTACGGCGCGCATCCGCTTTGCGATTCGAACGAACGCATATGAGGGCGGTGTGTTCGAACGGCGCAATATGTATTACAGCACGGCGGATGTCGGACAGGTCGCCGTTGCCGAGCTCCTGCAGGCGATGAATACGATCGTGACGAATGCGGAGGAGGAATCCGACATCGTCGATGTGGACGTGGATGTGGAGCTGGACGGTGAGCGCCAGACGGCACTCCTAGTTTCGGCGACACCAGACAAGACAACGGTAAAGCCGGGCGATACGGTGACATTCCAAACGAAGATTCACCCCTATCGCAAGGCGGAGGAAACGCTCTCCATTCCGTATCGGGTGCCGAAAACGCAGCCGCCCGGAACGCTGAATTTGGATATTCGCGGCGGCGGCTTCGTTCCCGTGAACCCGATGATGCTGCTCGCGCAGGCGGGCCTCGAGATCCCGGACGACGAGGAGCATTTCAAGACAACGGAGGATAAGCTCCGCGAACTGGCGGAGAAGGGGCAGAACAATGAGATTATCATAGCGCCCGGCGCGGCGCCTGCTCCGACTTCGGATAAGGAAATGAAAAAGCGTATGCGGGAGGCGGCCAAGGCATCGGAGCGCGCGGCAAAGCAGGCGCCGGAAAAGCGTGTGACCTTGCTTGGCGATCCGAAGAAGAAGGAAGAGAAAGAGAAGTTCTTTGCACCGTATGTGATCGAGAATGTCATACACGCAACACTCAAGGTAGAGGGATGAGCCGCAAGGAGGACGAGGGCGAATGGAACAACTGGTCATTCATGGGGGGAATCCGCTGCGCGGACGCGTGAAGATCGGCGGGGCGAAGAATGCGGTGCTGCCGATCATCGCGGCGGCCCTGCTCGGCAGCCGCGGTGTAACTGTGCTCGAGGATGTACCGGCGCTCGAAGATGTCTATACGATCTGTGCAGTCCTTCAATCGCTTGGGGTTCGTGCAGAATATGAGGCGGCACACCACCGTCTGCATATCGACGCGACGAAGATTGCGACCGTCAGTGCTCCATATGAGCTTGTCCGAAAGATGCGTGCCTCCTTTCTCATCATGGGGCCGCTCCTCGCGCGCGAGGGACGGGCGGAGATCTCTCTGCCCGGAGGCTGCGCGATCGGGACGCGTCCCATCGATCTGCATCTCAAGGGATTTGAGGCTCTGGGTGCCGAGATTGAGATCACGCAGGGGGCGATCCATGCGCGCGCACCGCATGGACTGAAGGGTGCACTGATTTATTTCGATTTCCCAAGCGTCGGCGCGACGGAGAACGTCATGATGGCGGCATCCTGTGCCGAAGGGCAGACGATTTTGGAGAATCCTGCGCTTGAGCCGGAGATTGTGGATCTTGCGAACTTCCTTAATGTGATGGGGGCGCAGATCCGCGGCGCGGGGACCAACCGCATCAAAATTGACGGTGTACCAAGTCTTTGTGCGGCGGACTATACGATCATTCCGGACCGTATCGAGGCGGGGACCTATATGGTCGCGGCAGCGATGACGCGCGGCGATGTATTCATCGAGAACGCCATCAGTGAACATTTGAAGCCGGTCGTGGCAAAGCTCAAAGAGGCAGGCGCGACGATCGAAGAGGATATCGAGGGCATTCGCGTGCGTGCGGACGGGCCGATGCAGGCGATTGACCTCACAACGCTGCCATATCCCGGATTTCCAACCGATATGCAGGCGCAGTTTATGGCAATGCTGGCAGTTGCAGAGGGGACGAGCGTTGTCACGGAGACGGTTTTTGAAAACCGCTTTATGCATGTGGATGAGCTCCTGCGCATGGGCGCCAAGATCCGCGTGGACGGTCGGACGGCGACAGTCGAGGGCGGTGCGGCGCTTTTCGGCACTGCCGTGCGGGCAACGGATCTGCGTGCAGGCGCTGCGATGGTGCTCGCGGGACTGGCGGCGGACGGCGAGACGCGCGTCGGCTATATCCACCACATTGACCGCGGCTATGACGATCTCGTGGCAAAGCTGGTCGCGCTCGGAGCGGATATCAAGCGCGCCGATGCCGAATGGACGGAGCTCTAAAAAAATCTTGCATAAATACGATTGATACGATAGAATTAAGGAGCAATGACCGATTGAGGAGGAATGAGTTATGAAGCACATCAAGACGGTCAACAAGCCGACGATGCAGTCTACGCTTTACACGGGCGGCTGCGGCGAATGCCAGGCATCCTGCCAGTCCGCCTGCAAGACTTCCTGCACGGTGGGCAATCAGCCCTGCGCAAAGTAAGGCGGGGGAACGTCTGCCCTTCTCGCTTGCGAGAGGGGCTTTTTCTGTGTGTTTTGTCCTGCATACGCCACGCAACACTTCGCTGCGCAAACGGTCGTGTACTTATCTGCCTAAATACCTGCGGACTTCTTAAACGCGCTTCGCTTGGACGAAAGAAATCCGCAGGGGGCAGAGTGCACTTCCCCCGCTTGCTCCACTAGGGGTTGCTTAGGCGTACTACTGCATTTCCAAGAGTGTTTACGAAGGAGAAAGAATGAACGTCCGAACGCATAAGTTCAAGCAGAACGATATGTACATCCTCGTTGATGTCAACAGCGGCGCAGTCCATGTCATCGACGAGATGATTTATGATATGATGGATGATTTCGACGGTACGAACGATGACGCTGTGATTGCGCGCCTTGCAGGGCGCTATCCCGCCGAGGAGCTGCGCGAGGCCGCCGGGGAACTGCATGAGCTGATGGCGGCAGGAGCGCTCTTTGCCCCCGATATCAATGTGCCGCCGACGTTCAAGTCGCACGGACTCGTCAAATCACTCTGCCTGATGGTAGCGCAGGACTGCAATCTGCGCTGCAAATACTGCTTCGGCGACGGCGGCTGCTACGGCGGCCATCGCGCCGTTATGAGCCCTGAGGTTGGGTGCGCGGCGGTGGATTTTATCGTGAACGGATGCGGGCCGCGTAAGCACTGCGAGATCGACTTCTTCGGCGGCGAGCCGCTGATGAATCTGCACACGGTGAAGGAGGTCACGGCGTACGTTCGGAAACGCGAGCAGGAGACGGGCAAGGAGTTCAAACTGACACTGACGACGAACGGCATGCTGCTCTCGGACAAGAATATCGCGTGGCTGAACGACAACAATATCTCGGTGGTCCTCTCCTCGGATGGGCGGCGCGAGGTTCACGATGCGATGCGCCCAGATTCGCGCGGGAACGGCACCTATGATGTCGTCATGCAGAATTTCCGAAAGCTCGTAGAGGCGCGCGGGGGGAACGACTACTACCTGCGCGGGACCTATACGCGCGAAAACATGGACTTTACAAAGGATGTGCTCGCGATGAACGAGGCGGGGTTTGACATCCTTTCGATGGAGCCGGTCGTGCTGAAGGACAGCCCGCTTGGTTTTACGGAGGAGGATCTGCCGCGCATCTTTGCCGAGTACGATCGCCTGACGGAGACGTATCTCAGCCGCGTGCGCGCGGGAAAGGGGTTCTTCTTCTTCCACTTCAATATGGATCTCAATCACGGCCCCTGCGTGGCAAAGCGTCTGGCGGGCTGCGGTGCGGGACACGAGTACTATGCCGTCGCGGAGAACGGCGATCTCTATCCGTGTCATCAGTTCGTCGGACGCGAAAACTACCGTCTCGGCTCCGTCTTTACGGGCGTCGAGAATACGGAACTGCCGACGTATTTCCGCAACTCACATGTGCTGAACAAGCCTCTGTGCCGTGACTGCTGGGCGCGGTTCTACTGCAGCGGCGGCTGTCATGCGAACGCCGATCTCTTTCACGGCGACATTCGCCATCCTTACGAGCTCGGCTGTGAGATCCAGAAGAAGCGCCTTGAGTGCGCCATCCTTGTGCAGGCGGTGCTCGCACTGGAGCAGGAGGAAGCACAGGAGGACGTACGGAAACGAGCATAAGAACGCAAAAGGGGCATCACCGTGTTGGTGATGCCCCTTTTGGATATCCCGATCGGATCAGAGCTTGAACTTCTGAACGTCTTTTTTCAATTCCTGTGCGAGCGTGGAGAGTGTTCCAGTGGCGGCTGCGATTTCGGTGTTCGCGGCCGCCTGCTCCTCGGCAAGCGCGGAGACGTCGGTCGCCTCCTGATGGATGAGGTGCGAGACCTTGTGCAGGCGGTGAATTGCGTCCATTGTGCTCTCTGCGCCCGTGCGTGTCTGCTGGCTTGCGACGGCGATCTTTTCGATCTCGGCGGTCAGGCTCTGGATGAGCGCAGCAATCGTGTCGAATTTGCCGCCCGCCTCCTTGACCTGTGCGACGTTCTTCTTGACCTCCGCCTGCTGTTCCTTCGTGAGGTCAAATGCCGTCTGGATCTGCGCGGAGTTGTTGCTGATGATGCCGTTGATCTGCTGGGCGGCAGACTCGGACTCCTCCGCGAGCTTGCGCACCTCGTCGGCGACCACGGCGAACCCCTTGCCCGCCTCCCCGGCACGGGCCGCCTCAATGGCCGCATTGAGGGCCAAGAGGTTCGTCTGCCCGGCGATGCTGCTGATCATTTCCACGATTTCCGAGATGCGTTTGGAGCTGTCGTAGAGGGCCGTGACCGCGTCCGCCACCCCCTTGGCGCTTTCGTCCAAAACTTCCATGCCCCGCACCGCCACGTTGAGCCCTTGCTGGCCTTCCGTCGTAGCCGTCTCCACCCGCTGAGCCGCCGCTGATACGTCGTCGATACTGCCGGTGATCTCGTTCATGGCGTTGGTAATGCCGTCCACTGTCTCCATGGATTCATTGACCACCGTATCCTGTTCCATCGTATCCCCGGTGATTTTCGTGATGGCCTGTGCCGTATGCTGCGCCCCCTGTGCCGATTGATCCGCCGAAGCCGTCAGCTCTTCAGAAGCCGCCGCTAACTGCTGGGCCGTTTCCACCGTGGTAGAGATGAGCTTTTTGAGGCCCTCCGCCATCGTGCAGAAACTGTTATGCAGGCCGCCGATTTCATCCTTCCGATCCGTGGGATGAAGCTCGATGGCGAGGTTCCCCTGCGCCACCTCGGCCGCCAATTTATTGACATTCTCAATGGGCCCGGCGATGGACTGGGCTGTCATGAAGAGGATGCTCCCCAGAAGCACTAGGGAAACGATGGAAACGATGAGCATCAGCCATTTAAGATGCGCCACATCGGCCAGTACTTCTGTTTCCGGTACGAAGAGAACGATGTTCCAGCCCGTTCCTTCAACCGGGTGAACGGCATAGTAGTAGTTCGTTCCCATGTAATCATCTTCAAAGAAGTTGGGGGTCTTGCTCAAAAACTGGTTTGCTTTTGCTTCTCCTTGCGCATGGATGTTATCATTGATCGTCAAATGTGCATGGGAGATGAAGCGCCCCTGATCATCAAGCAGGAAGGCCTCTCCGTGCTCGCCTATCCGCAGGGAAAGGATCTTATCCTCAATGACAGAAAACAGCACATCAATGGCCGCCACCCCCGTCAAACGCCCGTTTATCTTCAGGGCCCGACTCAGGGTAACCACCTTTTTCTTCGTAAAGGCATCCTCATAAACCTCGGATATCTGAATGCCATCCTTCGTCGCCGCATTTTTGTACCAATCCCGCGTGGTGGCATCAAATTCCGAACGAGGAACGACGCCGTCGCCGTTGGTTAAGAAATCCCGATCAGGAAATCCGGCGTAAAGATAAGCGATATCCGGCCGCTTCGCAAAATCCTCCGCGATCTGCAAAAAGCGGGCATTATCCGGGAATCCTCCTGACCACGCCTGTACTAACCCGTCAAGAAGCCCTGTCTTGCTGTCCACGATACGGTGAATTTCCTCCGCGTGGAATTGCGCCGAAGCTTCCATCTCGCGCTGCGTTCCTTCTTTAATCCGCGTGCTGGCGTCCCAGTAAACAAACACCGACATGCTAAGGAAAATCACCAAAAGCGGAACGCCGATAGAAACCAACATTTTCGTTCGTAAATTCATTTTACTCCCCCCATATATCCTGCATTCTCTAAGCCTCTATACTGCGCCAGCGCCGCGCGCTGGCTGTTTAACGACCCACGCCCTTTACTTTGGCCTCACAGACCGTGCCATATAAATCATTTTTGTCATACAATATTTATACTCCTATAGTAAAATGAAGTAATTTCCTTCGCTGCCCTAAGTAGTTTAATGAATATTTCGCTAATGATCAAATCTTTCCTTCTTCCCGCGGAAAAATTTTACTCATCAATATTTAATCTACCACGGCTTTCCTGAACATTCAAGATAAATTCGGGCCAACGAGGAAAAATAAAACTTTATTCCCGTTATCGTGAACGAGAAAAGCGGTGGTTGCCCACCGCTTAAACTATAGACCTTATCTCCTTTTGCCATCCTCTTCCCTGTGAGATTTTGGGAATACTACTGAAACTTTTTACCGGGGAATCTGCTTGGCATTGATCTGCTTCACACCCGGAAGCGGCCTACGCCCTTTTGGAGATCCTGTGCTAACTGGGCCAATGTCTGGCTAGCGGAGGCAATCTCTTCCATGGAAGCCGCCTGCTCTTCCGAGACCGCCGCCACGTTCTCCGCTTCGCTGTGAACCGAGCCGGATACTTTCTTGATGGCCTCCACAGAGCCCACCATGCGCTCGCTCCCCGTCTTTATCCCTTCGGTACTCTTATAGATGGTGTCGATCTTGACCGTCAGTTCTTTCACCACCGCCGCGATCCGGTCGAATTTCTCACTGGCCTGCTTCACTTGCGCCACACCTTCCGCGACTTGCTCTTTTTGTTCCTGCATGACCTTAAAGGTATTTTCAATACGATTGGCGTTATCGGTAATAAGGCTCGTGATCTCCTGGGAGGAATTTCCGGATTGTTCCGCTAATTTCCGTACTTCTTCCGCCACCACAGCGAATCCTCTGCCTTGTTCTCCGGCGCGCGCCGCCTCGATCGCAGCATTAAGCGCCAAGAGATTCGTCTGTCCGGCAATGCTGCTGATCATCTCCATGATCTCCGAAATCCGCTTTGAGCTGTCATAAAGGGCCGTGACCGCGTCCGCTACGCTCTTGGATCTCTCGTCCAAAACTTCCATACCGTGCACCGCCACGTTGAGGCCCTGCTGTCCCTCCGTAGTGGCCGTTTCCACCCGCTGCGCCGCTGCTGATACGTCGGCAATGCTTCCGGTGATATCGTTCATGGCGTTGGTAATGCCATCCACGGTCTTCAGGGATTCATCCACTACCGTATCCTGTTCCATCGTATCCCCGGTAATCTTCGTGATGGCCTGCGCGGTGTGCTGCGCACCCTGCGCCGACTGATCCGCCGACGCGGTCAGTTCCTCGGAAGCCGCCGCTAACTGCTGGGCCGTCTCCATCGTAGTAGCAATGAGTTTCTTGAGTCCTGCGGCCATGGTGCAGAAACTGTTGTGCAGACTGCCGATCTCATCCTGCTGGTCCGTAGGCCGAATATCCACGGAGAGATTCCCCTGCGCTACTTCCGCCGCAACGGCATTGACCTTCTCAATGGGGCGGGCGATGGACTGAGCTGTCATAAAGAGCAGTATGCCCAGAACAGCCAGTGAGAGCCCCGACCCGCCGATCAGCGCCCATTTAAGCCGATCAACATCGGCGAAAACCTCATCCTTCGGCACCGCCAAGATGAGATTCCATCCTGTATCACCAATGGGATGAACCACATAATATTTTTCGACATTCTGATAATCCGCCTTAAAGAATACCGGCTCCGTCCCCAAAAACCGGTCCGCAGCACTGCCCATCTGGCTGCGAATATTATCGTCCAAAGTCAGGCTGCTGTGGTAGAGAAAGCGCCCCGCCTTATCAATGAGAACCGCCGCGCCCGTATCGCGAATCTTAATCTCCGCCAGCCGTTTCTCCACATCGGCGAAAAGAACGTCGAAGGCAACGACTCCTTGCAGCGCGCCTCCCCTTTTCATCGCTTCACTGAGCGTGACCACTTTGATCTTCTGAAACTTATCCTCATAGACCTCAGAAATCTGCACGCCGCTGTGCTGCACCGCCGATTTATACCAATCCCGTGTCGTCGCGTCAAACTCCGACTTTGGTACAATCCCTTCACGGCTGTCAACAAACAGGCCGTCAGGATACCCGATAAAGAACGCGTCGATCTCCGGCCGTTCGGCAAACTCCTTCGCCACCGGTAAAAATGTTTCACCGGTAGGTGTTTGTTCCGACCAGGCCTGCGTGGCTCCTTCCAGAATCCCCTTCTGTCCGTCGACAACTCGATGGATCTCTTCGGCATAGAACGCCGCCTGTGCCTGCATTTCGCGCTGCGTCGCCGTCTCAATCATCCGGCTCGCTTCCCAATAAACGAAAAGGCTCATGGCGATAAAAATCACCACCACCGGCGTCCCGATCCAAACCAGCATTTTCATCCGCAACTTCATTATTCTATCACCCCATAGATCATCATACTGACCGCCCCGGCAAAAATACCATCACGGAATACGATAAAGTATTTCGATAATCAACGGGATATCTCCTGCTTTATTTTAAATATTATTAGAAATAATTCAACCACGTTTTCCTTTTATCTGTTACTTAATTGCACAACTCACCTCGTTCCCCAAGGTGAACATCTCGTCTCAAAAGGCAGGATTTCCCTCTCGATCGTCATAGGTCGCCGTACACTGAGGATAATGAGAACAGCCCCAAAAATTTCCGTTGCGTCCCTGCACGAGGCGCAGGTGCCCCACGTGACACGCAGGACAAAGATATTCACTCAGCGGCGCATTTTGTGGCATATCTTCCAGAGCCGCCGCCGAAGGTTTCGGTCCATTGTCATAGGAACGGCGCGATACGGTCTGCGCCAGCAAAGATCGGGCCGACATCTCCGGCCGATACGCCGCCATGAAAGCCGCCATCTCTTCTTCGCTCAGGGGCGGCGCATCATCGGCCGCGATAGCCCCCTCACCGACTTCCGGTGCCCGCTGCCGTCCGATGACAGCCGTGTCTTGCCGTGATGGGTCGCCTGCCTTTTTCGGCCCTACATCCAGCGCGGCCTCATCTCCCTCCGCCGTGCCTGCGCCTATCGGCCAAGCGTATCGGTGCGCCGCACCCGCTAAATCCGGTTGTCCTTCTTGATCGTCACAGGTCATGCGGCAGCGGGGGAAATTCGTACAGCCCCAGAAATCCCCCTTCTTTCCGTGGCGTTTGACTAAAACACCCTGATGACAACGTGGGCAAGGATGCGCCCCCGTCGTTTTCATCGTCGTCCCCAAGGCCATCCCGCAGAGACGGCGGGCAAACTCCACCTGTTCAGCAAGGAAGTCCACCATATCTCCCTCTCCCGCCGCCATGGCATGAAGTTCATCCTCCCAGACAGCCGTTTTATCGGGATACGTCATGTCATCCGGCAGAGCGTCAATGAGAAGTTCTGCGGAAGGCTGGGGAATGAGCTGTTTTTTCTTTCCCTGCGCTTTCAAAAACTGCCGCCGAATCAGATCGTCGATGATCGCCGCCCGGGTTGCTTCGGTGCCGATACCGCTGACGGCGCGAAGGCGTTTCTTCGCTTCGGCATCTTTGACGTACTTATGAATATCCTTCATAGCCGCTAAAAGCGTCGCCGGGGTAAAGCGCTGGGGCGGCTTTGTCTGCTTTTCTTCCATGCGCCCCCCGCCGTACGCCACCGCATCTCCTTTTTTCATAGCAGGAAGAGCGGCCGTCCCCTCCTCTTTTTCCTCTTCCTTATCCCCCTGATCGGCGTTCTTTCCTCCATAGAGCGCCTTCCACCCCATGGCCTGCACCACGCGTCCACTGGCGGAAAAATTTTCGTCAGCGTAGAGAACGCCCACCTTCGTCTGATCATAGACCTGAGCCGGATAGAACTGCGCCAAATACGCCTGAGCAATGAGGAAATAAATATTCCGCTCCATCGGGGAAATCTTCGTCATATCAGCCCGCACCGTAGTGGGAATGATGGCGTGATGGGCCGTGATCTTCTTATCGTTCCATGCCCGGCTGCGCAGGGAATCATCAGCCTCTCTCGCCCACACGGCCAGCTGAGGCTCCGCTCCGTCCGCCAAATTTGCTAAGATCATTTTTGCGGCGGAGAGCTGGTTCTTCGGCAAATACTCACAATCTGAGCGGGGATAGCTGGTCAATTTTTTCTCGTAAAGCTGCTGGGCCGTATCCAACACCTGCTGAGGCTCGTAGCCGAAGCGGCGACCGGCCAACACTTGCAGGGATGACAAAGAAAACGGCAGGCGCGGCGGCTCTTCCTTTCGCGTCTTCGCGTAAGCGACGATCTTCCCTTCGCCCCCCGCCGCAAAAGCGGCTAATTTTGCCTCCGCCGTCCCCTTATCTACGAGACGGCCCTCACTGTCGAGGCCGGGCTGCTCCTCTACCGGCTTCCACAGGGCGGTAAACGTCCCATTGGCATGGTGAAATTCTGCCCTAATCACATAATGGGCCACCGGATGAAACGCCTTGATCTCCCGCTCCCGCCGCACCACCAGCGCCAAAGTCGGTGTCTTCACCCGCCCCACCGGCAGCGTCATATCGTGCCCAGCCCGCCGCGCCGCCAACGTGTAAGCTCGGGAAAGATTCATGCCGATGAGCCAATCCGCCCGCGCCCGGGCCAGCGCTGATTCCTTAAGGGGCGCGAAATCACGGTTATCCCGAAGATCCTCGTTGGCCTCGCGAATGCTCTTTTCATCCAACGCGTTCAAGAGGATGCGCTTGACCGGTTTTGTATTCCCCACATAGTCCAGCACCTCGTCGATGAGGAGCTGCCCTTCCCGATCCGGATCCCCGGCATGAACGATCTCATCCGCCCGGGCGATGAGACCCTTGACAATCCCGAATTGTTTGGTGCAGGAATTCTCTACCAAAAGTTTCCACGCCTGGGGAACAATGGGAAGATCTTCGGCCCGCCATTTTTTATATTTTTCCTCGTATTCATGGGGCTCCGCCTGCCGCAGAATATGCCCGAACCCCCAGGTGACAATACCTCCCCCCGTTTCAATGAAGCCGTCCCCACGCCGCAGCGGCCCCGGCAGACATTTCGCGATCTCCAGCCCCATGCTGGGCTTTTCTGCTATGTACAGCCGCAAATTCTTCTCACCTCAACCCACGGAGCGCCATTTCACTTGCGCCGTATCGGATACATCCTTTCCTATCCCCGAATACACAGCACTCATTTCTCGGATAAAAAATCTGCTGCCTTCGGCAAAAAGAGACGCCGCCTTTAATGCGCTAGCCACATGATGAAGGAATAGGCTGCCCACAAGAACAGCCCCATCCATAAAAGCAGCACCGCTGATACCGCCAGCAAAATCCAGGGCATTTTCCTTTCTATGCGCGACGCATGGGCTTCACTTTCCGCCCGTACGCCCGGTGGCAGTTGATTCAGCACCGCCGCCAAAAGAGCCGGCACCACGATGGCATCGTCTAAAATCCCCGCTAAGGGGATCGCGTCGGGGATGATATCCACCGGACTGATAAAATAGAGCAGCGCCAGTCCCAAAAGCGCCCGCAGTTTCAGCGGTGTCCGCCGGTTGAACGCTGCCGAGGCCAACACCAAAAGCTCCGCCTGAAAAAAGCGCCACAGTCTTCCCAGCCATTTCATCACAGATCATCCTTTCCCTCTCGCATAAGTCTTTATCCTTGTATTGTCCCATAACCGCTAAACGCCGGCGGCACTCTGCTTGCCTTTGTTAAGTGGTGGTACATATTCTCACATTTCCCTTCGGTCATGTTCGCTAAGTGTTCATATTGTATCACACTGCGCGGGAAAGCAAACTTTCACTCCGGCACAGCATTTCCCAAATACGGATCACTTCCGCTCTTTCTCCCTTGGAAAAATCTGATCCCCTCCTTTGCTTTTCAATCATAGTAAGTTATAATAAATCTGCGCGCCGCCTCAATCGCATCAGATGACACGCGCCAGGGACGAGTCCCGCTGTCGAAAGCGAAACACCTCGCCCCGCTGGAAAAGGAGGAACCATGATGCCGAAAAAAATCTTTCCGCTCCGTCCCGAACGGTTAGAGGAAATCATCCGCGAATATCCCACGCCCTTCCACCTCTATAACGAAGCCGCCATACGCGCCAACCTGCGGCGGCTTTTTGCCGCCTTTCACTGGGCCCCGTCTTTCCGTGAACATTTCGCCGTCAAGGCCGCGCCGAACCCCTACCTTCTGGAGATCATGCGGGAAGAAGGCGCCGGTGCCGACTGTTCCTCTCTGGCCGAGCTTCGTTTAGCGGAAATGGCCGGCATCCGAGGGGAAAAGATCATGCTGACCTCCAACGACACCCCCGCCAACGAATTTCAGAAGGCCAATGAATTAGGCGCGATCATCAACTTAGACGACATCTCCCACATCGACTATCTGGAAAAATGCGCGGGCTTTCCCGACTGCCTTTCCTTCCGATATAATCCCGGAGCCTGCGTAGCAGGCAACGACATCATCGGCAAGCCGGAGCAGGCAAAATACGGTCTTACCCACGACCAGCTGCTGCAAGCCTACAAGATCACCCAAGAGCGCGGCGTCAAGCGCTTCGGCCTCCACTGCATGGTCATCTCCAACGAGCTCCACGCCGAATCCTTTATCAACACGGCGCGGCTGATGTTTGCCACCGCCGTGGAAATTTATCAAAATTTAGGCATAAAATTAGAATTTGTCAACCTGGGCGGCGGCATCGGCATCCCCTATCATCCTGAAGACCATCCCGTCAATTTGGAACACATTGGGGAAGGCATCCGCAAAGTTTATCAGGAAATTATCGAACCCGCCGGGCTTGACGGGCTGGCCATCGCCACGGAAGCGGGGCGTGCCATCACCGGCCCTTACGGCTGGCTGGTCGCCACCGTCCTTCACGAAAAGAAGACCTATAAAGACTACATCGGGCTTGACGCCTGCATGGCTGATCTCATGCGCCCCGCCATGTACGGCGCATATCATCATATTACCGTCGTAGGCCGCGAGGACGCCATCTGCGATCACGTCTACGACGTAACCGGCTCCCTCTGCGAAAACAACGACAAATTCGCCATTGACCGCTGGCTGCCGGAAATCCACATCGGCGACCGTCTCGTCATCTTCGACACCGGCGCCCACGGCCACGCCATGGGCTTCAACTACAATGGCAAACTCAGGAGCGCCGAACTTCTTCTCAAAGAGGATGGCTCCGTACAGCTCATCCGCCGCGCCGAAACCCTCGCCGACTACTTTTCCACCCTCACCTTTCCCGGCTCTAAATTCGCCGGAGAGAAGTGACTATCGCCTTACTCGTAGCGCGTGTCGATGACGCGCTTCGTCTTTTTTTCTGAGCGCGGCAGGACACCGATCTCGACGACTTTGACGAGCGGCGTGAACCCGATGCGGCTCTTAACGCACTCTGCAATGCGCTGCGCAAGCGCGAGGAAATCGACGTGTCCATTCGTCTCGACGTAAAGGCGCATCGTATCCTTACCATCGAGATGGGAGATATGGATCTGGTACTCGCTCGACACTTCGGGGAACGTATGCAGGATTTCCTCAATCTGGCTGGGGAAGAGGTTGACGCCCTTGATCTTCACCATGTCGTCCGTGCGTCCCTCGATTGTATCAATGCGCGGGTACGATTGACCGCAGGCACAGGGAGCCGACAGGATACGTGAGAGGTCGTGGGTGCGGAAGCGGATGAGCGGCGCGCCCTCCTTTTTGAGCGTCGTAATGACGATTTCACCCCACTCCCCGTCGGGCAGGTTCTCTCCTGTCACGGGGTCAATAATTTCGAGATAGATATAATCGTCCCAATAATGAATGCCCGCCTGCTCGTCGCAGGTGATGCCAATGCCCGGTCCATAGACTTCCGTAAGTCCATAGATATCGTACGTCTTAATTCTGAGCTTTTCCTCGATGGCCTCACGCATTTTCGCGCCCCAGCGCTCCGAACCGATAATGCCCTTTTGGAGATGGATTTTTTCCCGCACGCCGCGCTTCTCGATTTCCTCGGCAAGCAGCAGGGCATACGACGAGGTCGCGCAGAGGACGGTGCTCTTCATGTCGATCATCATCTGAATCTGTTTATCCGTGTTGCCAGGCCCCATCGGCACGGCCATCGCGCCGAGACGCTCACATCCCGCCTGAAAACCAATGCCCGCCGTCCAAAGGCCATAGCCCGGCGTAATCTGGATGCGGTCGCGCTTCGTAATGCCTGCCATCGCGTAGCAGCGCGCGAACTGGATTGCCCAGTCCTCGACGTCTTTCTTCGTATACGGCACGATGACGGGCTTTCCCGTCGTACCCGATGAAGAGTGAATCCGAACAATCTCCTCCTCAGGGACGGACATGAGGCCGAGAGGGTAGGCATCGCGCAAATCCTTCTTTTCCGAGAACGGCAGTTTCTTAAAATCCTCCGTAGTCTCGACACATTCGATGCCGTGATCCTCCAGCCGCTTGCCGTAAAAGCTCCCTACCTTGCGCATCGCGCGGATCCGATCATTGACAAGCGCGAGCTGCTCTTTCGTAATCTCCATCACAATCTCCTCCGGCTCTTTCTATTAGGAAAAGACTTCACGCGCGTAGCGAAGCGCGCGTTCATTGAGTGCACAATACTTCGGCTTCACGTGCGCGCGAATCGCCGCGATCACATCCTCCTCCGTCAAGAAGGGAAGCGCCCCGGCCGCAAACGCGGCGCCAAGCATGATAACGTTGAGGGCCTTTGGATTTCCGATGGCGCGGCCGGCAGCTTCACCATCCACAACGTGAATCTTTTTTGTGTGCTCCCCCAGATAGTCCATCATCTCGCGTCCTGTATAATTCATAGCAGAAAGCGCCGCCGTTACGGGCATGATGGGCGAGGCATTCACGACGAGCACGCCGTCCTTTTTTAAGTATGGCAGCATTCGCACTGCCTCGGCAGGCTCAAAAGCGAGCAGGAGGTCGGCCGTACCACGCCGTATCATCGGATTCTTGGCTCCCGCCCCGATACGCAGATGGCTGAATACTGAGCCGCCCTTCTGCGCCATGCCGATTGTCTCCGCGCTCATGACAGGCAGCCCTTTTGCCATGCCTGCCGCTGCGAGGAGCTTCGAGGCGAGCACCGTACCCTGCCCCCCCACGCCCGTCAGCAAGATATTGTATGCCATCACGCCTCGCTCCCTTTCTGTGACACATTCGGCACAACGGAGATGGCCCCGAAGGGACATACCTCCGTGCAAAGGGCGCAGCCCGTACACTGCGCGGGATCAATCTTCACAGCGCCGTCACAAGTAACGATGCCGGGGCAGCCAATCTCGCGAATGCACTTCCTGCACCGCGTGCACTTTTCCTCCGCGATATGCGCCATGCCAAGAGGAGGCACAATCGCGATGCACGGCGAGCGAAAGATAATCGCCTTGACACCCTTCTCCTCTGCGACTTCACGCACGGCCGTAACGCACTCGTCCAGTTTCAGCGGGTCAAGGGTACGAATCGTTTGCACGCCGATGCCCTTCAGCGTCTCCTCAATGGAGATCTTCTGTGCCACCTCCCCCATCATCGTGCGCCCCGTTCCCGGATGCGGCTGATGGCCCGTCATGGCCGTCGTCGAATTATCAAGCACGACAAGTGTGAAATCCGCCTGATTGTAGACACCGTTCACTGCACCCGTAATCGCCGACGCGAAGAACGTCGAATCGCCGACGAACGCAAAACACTTCGTATCCTTCGTCGCGATGCCGATGCCCTGTGCGATGCCAAGCCCCGCACCCATACAGAGACATGTGTCGACCATATCGAGTGGCTGTGCGTTGCCCAGCGTGTAGCAGCCAATGTCACCCGCAAAAACGCATTTTTTGCCCTTCATCGCCTGCTTGACCGCGTAGAATGAGGCTCTGTGCGGGCAACCCGCACAGAGCACAGGGGGGCGCACGACCGAGACCGGCGGTTCAGGAAGAGAAACTGCCGCCTCATGCGGCCAATTCATAAAAGAAGCAACTGCTGTATCCACTGCATCACGCGTATTTTCGCCCGATGGCAAAATATCGCCCGTCAGCTTGCCGCGAATCCGCACGGGAATCTGGTACTTGCCGCAAACATATGTCAGCTCGCGCTCGATGACAGGATCAAGTTCCTCGATACAGAGCACTTCGTCAAGCCCCGTTAAAAAAGCGACCGCCTGCTGCTCGGGAAACGGGAACGGCGTCGAAACCTTGAAGACACGCGGAAGCTCTGCCCCCGTTTCCTCTTGCTCTGCAATCGTTTCCTGCACATAGGAATAGCTTACGCCGTGTGTCGCAATTCCCTTGCGGCTCAGGCTTGCCCCATGCTCGATAGTGTTGCGTGCATAACCCGAAAACACCTTCGCCAGCTCCACGTTCCGCGCCTCAATCGCAGCGTGCGCTCGGGTAGACAGGCGCGGGAAAATCACCCATTTTGACGGGTCACGCATAAAGCCCCGCGACTCGTTTCCTGCGTACTCCGCCTCATCCTTCACCTCAATCGAGGCATAGCCGTGATCGATACGCGTCGTCGGGCGAAAGAACACCGGCGTATGATAGCGCTCCGAGAAGTCGAATGCCTCCTGAATCATCGCATATGCCTCTGCGACACTCGACGGATCGAAGCAAGGCACTTTCGCGAACGCGGCAAAATGGCGCGTGTCCTGCTCCGTCTGCGAAGAAATGGGACCGGGATCGTCGGCAACGAGCACGACCATGCCGCCCTCAACGCCAATATATTCAAGGCTCATCAAAGGATCGGCGGCGACATTAAGCCCCACCTGTTTCATCGTCACCAGCACGCGCGCCCCCGAGTACGCCGCACCTGCGCCGACCTCCATTGCCGCCTTCTCATTCGTTGACCACTCGACATGGATGCGCCCGCCTGCATTATGCTTTGCGACCGTTTCGAGCACCTCCGTCGAAGGGGTGCCGGGATAGCCAGCAACGACGTTCACACCTGCCGCAAGCGCCCCGAGCGCCATCGCCTCGTTGCCCATCAGATATTCTCTATGCATGCTTTCGCTCCTTTTCGATACAATGCTTCCCTATTATAATATAAATCACCGCGAATAGGAAATTCTCCCGAAAAATTATGTGTCCCTTCGGATTAGATCAGAGTGAAGCTATTCGACAAAAAGGTTCTTTTCCCTTTAAAGGCCCATACCTTTAAACTTCCCCCCGATCTAATCGGGGGGACATGCAAGAAGGGGCTGACGACAAAAAATCCTCCTTCCTGTCGCCAGCCCCTTCTTTATTTATGATCAGCGTATCATCAGCCATGTGCCCGCCGTAAGGAGGGCCGCGCCTATGGCTGATTTCAGTGTAAATTCCTCGTGTAGAAAGAGGACCGCCAGGAGAAGGGTCAAGACGACACTCAGCTTATCCACCGCCACTACGGCAGAGGTTTCTCCCATTTGCATCGCTTTGAAGTAGCAAAGCCACGACGCACCCATCGCCAAGCCCGAAAAGATGAGAAACAGCCAGGAACGACAGCTGATTGCGGTGATCCCGCCCGCACTTTGAGTAAAAAATACCATACCCCACGCCAGCGCCAGCACTACCACCGTACGAATCGCCGTTGCCAAATGAGAATTAACCCCTTCAATACCGATCTTCGCCAAAATTGCCGTCAAGGCGGCAAAAACTGCCGACAGCAGTGCCAAGGCCAGCCACATGCGAATTCCCCCTTCATCCCATAAAAATAAACTGTTTCGCTCCTATTTTGCGCGCACGCCGACACAAAAAGCCCCCTGACGTGTCAGAGAGCTTCCCTTTTTCGATGGTGCGATTGGCGAGAGTCGAACTCGCTACCTGCCGCTTAGGAGGCGGCCGCTCTATCCTTGTGAGCTACAACCGCAGAATAAACCGATATGTATTATAGCAAAGGGCCATGATTTGAGCAAGAAATCACGGCCCTTTGCTATGAAGACTTTTCCACGGGCCACAACAGGTGCCCCGTGTTGTCAAAGCAATTTCCTGCTGCATCCTTAATCCCAATCTGCTTTGCAGCGCATGGCTTCTTGTTTACTGATGATACGCCGTTCGTAGAGATCATCGAGCCAATATTTGCCATCGACATAATTCAAATGGTAGATATTGTCCGGCGCATTGTGTGTCGCGAGGCACTCAAAATCGCAACGTAGATTTTCTTCAACAGGAACGTATTCCAGCGGAATACGTTCGCTGGTGTTAAGTCCGACACCATCTTTGATTGCCTCCCCCACTAAAACAGGTTGGCTCTGATCCGTTTCTAAGTGGGTATACGTATTATCTGCCAACTTAATGCGGCATAACACGTCCGGCGCGCCACCGAAATTAAAAATAACCGCGCCCTCGGGCAAATGGATATTGACGATATCATAGGTGCAGGCCCGGCGCGGCTCTATGTCGTCAAAGGTAAAGCCGCCGTTTTCTTCGTGAATGCGATAGGCTTTCATTGTCTTCTCCTCCCGTAAGTGTTCTTTACTTTCACTATACCTAACCGCTAAACACAGGCGGTGTGCCCCTTTCCTCTGCTAAGTGGTTAGATCCATATTCCCACTACGTTAGCGGTGTCCAACCGTCGCGCTCGCTAAGTGTCCCTATTATATCTATTTTTCTCATATTACGCTACCCCTACAAAATCACGCGCTTTTCGTTATCCGACGCGCAACTCCCAAAAATCGTATCATGTATGGGCCGTTTATAGCACTCCACCCCCAATATCTGCCTGTTCCGCGAGTGCTTTCACGGCGTCCTCATACGTTTCCCAGAGAGAATCCGGTATCGCCGTCCGCTGCCCCTGCATCCGCGTCCACGCGGCGCGAAGACTTTCGCCTGCTTGCCGTATTTCTTCCACGTTGAATTGTTTCCATACTTCTTGGAGCAAACAGCACCACTCCACCTCGCGCCACAGCCTGTCAAGGGGCGTCATTGCCCTCACGAATATCATATCGTGCCCCGTCGGCAATATTCCCACCGTAGGGATCGGTCGGCCCTCGATCGGCAGCAGCACCGTGCGCCACATGTGCCAAAAAAGCGGCTGTTCGTCTAAAAAATCACCCATCAGCCAATCCCGCGACGCGATGAAAGCGCGTCGGAAAAAGCCCGCCGCGATTCCCTCCGCCGGATACGCCCCGCCAACAAACATCTGCCGCCAAAAGGCTTGCCCATTAACCATAGCGAAGTTCGCGGCCCTCGTCGTTTCATCATAAGGCGCCCCGAACATCCGACCGCTCTCGGTTTTGGCAAAGGCCCAATCCAGCGGCGGCTGAGATTCCAGACAGGCCAGCATCCGCAGGAATTTATCCGTTGCGATACAATCGCCGGGAAAAAGATACTGCACATAGTCCCCCGCAGCCACCTGTTCCAGCCTTTCACCTAACGATTCCCCCGACGGTGCCGAAAGCACCCCAATCGGCGTTCCCTCGTCCTTAAAGGATGCCCCCACGGCCTCCGCACGCCTTGGATTAGCGCCGCCCACCACCGGGATCCATATTTCCTTATTGTCGTATTCCTGCGCCAACACATTCTGAATGGACGCCGCCAGCGCCGCCTCGTCCCCGCCGAAGGGAATGACTACCGTGACCCGCCGATTGCGGCGCCGCGCCTTTTCCTCGGCCAAGGACTCGGCGATACGCTCTCCCGTCGCTAACACCCGCGCCAACACCGAAGGCTGCGCCGAGCCGGTATAGCGAAGGGAAAGATCCGCAACGTGAGGGCGTAAATCGAACAGCTCGGCCTCATCCGCCGAAAGACGCCCTATATCAGCGATATCCTCGTCCCGCAGCAAGCCGTCAAAGGCCCGCTTCCACTCCTCGGCCACTACCGTATACACGGAGTATTTCACCACATTGTTCAGCCAGCCCACCGCCACCTTGGCCGCAAACTGATCAGGACTTCGCCAGTGGAAATGAGCGATGTGAAAAGGCGGCGCAGCAGAGAGCGGGATCGGCTCCCAGCCTCGCCCCGTCTGCCAATAGGCAAAATGCTGCCCCTGCACCAAATGAAAGGGACGAACCTCCGTCACCCCCGCGCCGACGATGACCTTAATGACCTCTTCGTCACTTTTTGCTCGGCGGCACGGCCTCCTCAGGGAAAATACCCCCTCGCTCTCCAGCGGTTCATACCGCCGCCAGCGCACCGGATACAGCGCGTTCCGGGAAAGTTTCTGCAAGATGGTCCGGCAAGACTGCGGCGTATCGGTATTGACAAGGAATTCATCCGCGTCCAGCGGCACCACAATATCGGCGTCAAACGCTGTCATCGCCTCATCTAAGAGGGTATTCATCACCTCCTCTTGAATGTGCCCCGTACGATGGATCCGCCGCACTGTCAAGGGCAGCCCCTCTGCCGCTAACTTTTCCAAGATTCCCCCGGTTCCATCAAAACTCTCCTGCTCCGCCACGATCATGGCGTCGGCAAAGGTCAAAGTGTGGCGGACAAAGCACTCGATGATATCCGCCTCATTTTTCACCATGGAAATCGCAATGATCCGATTCATTCCGCTTCTCCTGCTTCCTGTGCCACTGCCGCCAAAGCCTGCTCAATGACCTGATCCATGTTGTAATAGGTATACGTTCCCCAAGGTTCTCTGCACAGCACGTTTCTCATCTTTTGCGATCCTTTTCGTGCCACCGCCAAGCGGTTTCGATGATCGCCCGAAGATCGTATTCCGGCTGCCAGCCAAGGATCCGCCGAGCTTTTTCCGAACTTCCCACCAATTCCGGCGGGTCCCCCGGCCGCCTTGCTCCGTAAATCACCTTGATCTCCCGCTCCGTCACTTGCTTAGCCATCTCGATGACTTCCCGCACCGAATAACCGACGCCGTTCCCTAAATTGAAATCGACAGACGTATGCGCCTTTTGCATATACGCAAGGGCCAAAATATGCGCCTTCGCCAAATCGTTGACATGAATGTAATCCCGCACGCAGGTGCCGTCCGGCGTGGGATAATCCGTCCCATAAACGGAAATCGACTCTCGCCGCCCGCTGGCGGCGTCAAGCACCAACGGGATGAGATGCGTCTCCGGATCATGCCTCTCCCCGATCTCCGCCTCCGGGTCGGCTCCGGCGGCGTTAAAATAGCGCAGTACGCAGAAATTGAGTCCGTACGCCCGATGATAATCTGCCAAGATACGCTCTACCATGAGTTTCGTCCAACCGTAAGGATTGATGGGCCACTGCCGCATTTCTTCCACGATGGGAATCCGTTCCGGCTCGCCATAGGTCGCACAGGTTGAGGAAAAGATGAAGTTTTGAACATTGTGGCGCACCATAGCGTCCAAAAGGTGGAGGGTATTCACCACATTGTTCTCGTAATACTTCGCCGGTGCCATCACTGACTCTCCCACATTGATGAACGCGGAAAAATGAAACACCGCTTCCACAGGGTATGCGCTGAAAATGCGATCCAAGAGGGCTGTATCCGCCAAATCTCCCTCAATAAACTTTCCCCAGCGCACCGCTTCACGATGCCCGCAGCGCAGATTATCCAGCACCAACGTATCCCGGCCGCTTCGGCTGAGCATTTTATTCATGTGACTGCCAATGTATCCGGCGCCGCCCACAATCAAAATCATCTGTCCCTCTGCCTCCTTCTCTCGCCATACTCCCCCTTCGCGGGTTCTTATGGCTCGCCGCGCTTTTCCTCCGGCCAAAACTCGCCATTTTCCGCCATGGCGCGGGTATGGCGCTCAGCGATGCCCAAAAAGCGGTGTTCCAGCACAGCGTCGCGCACCGCCCGAGGCGCTTTCCCCCGAGTGTAAAGCTGATAGCTAAACCGGCTTCTATCCACCCGCCCGTCAAAGGCGACGTGTTTCTTCGTTTCCCAGAGAAACTCATGAGATTTCGTCCTGATCCAAAGGCGCAGCGGCTCATCAGGAATCGCCGACACTTCAATCTCGTAGCGCCGCTCCTTCGTCCCCGGTGACGCCGGTGCATCCTCACCCCCAGCAGCGTCCTTCCCCGCGTCCAGCGCCGTTTTCTTCGGCGAAGCATCGCCCGAGGCAATACTTTCCCCAGCGGTATCCGCTTCAATTGCCCGCCGCAGCGCCACCACATCCGCTTTCCTCTCCCAGCGTACCAGCCACTCCGCAAAGCGTTCCGCCTCCACGTTTCGCCCTAAGACGCAATAGATATCCGCCATCAGCCGCCAGATCGCTGGGGAAAAGGGGCGCCGGCGGTACGCCTTTTCCCCGTATTCCAGTGCTACCAGCGGCGCGTCCTGCGCCAGTGCATAGCGGGCGTAAAGCGTCTCGTACCGCTCACTCTCGGGGAACGCCTTATGATACCGTACCAAATCCAGCAAGAAGGCTTCATCAAACTTTCCTGCCGCCGCCGGGGGCAGCAGGGATTGAAACAAGCGCCGAGCCTCCTCGTTGATGGGAAACTGCCCTTCCATCGGCTTCACTTCCTCTCATGGCATGGGGAAACGCCGCTCCTGCTGCGCCGCTTGATATGCCTGATACGATACATCCGGACTGAACAATAAGCCTTCATGTGTTGAATCCCCGCGAATCAGCTGCCGCCAACTGCTTGCATAATAAATCTGCACGGCTTCCTCGTACGCTGCCGGAACCGGAACCGTCGTCTGCTCAAAGGGCAGCCGAAGGATCCGGGAAAACAGTTCTTTTGTCAAGGTCATCTGCCGCCCTGGAAACTCTTGCGGATAATAATTCACGCGTTGGGAATCATCGAAATGCGCCAACTGAAACTCTTCATAGAGCCGAAATCGCTCCCGGAGCGGCAAACGCAAGATGCGTTCCCGCTCCGTTGGCGCAATCACCAGCGGAGCGCCTCCCGCCATCGCCTCTCGATACCGCTCTTCCTCCATGGCCAGCGCGTAAAGCTCCATCTGATAGGAACGCAGTTCCTCCATCCGCGTTCCGCCATCATGAACCGCATCCAGCGGATGAATATCGATGAAAATCCCTTGATTAAAATAATTGATGTCCGGTAACATCGCCATGGTCGCACTATTCCTGAGCCGAGCAATGCCAAACAGCGCCCCGTCCGTATACGCCGTCTGGAAAAAATACGGCTCCGCCAATTCTTGAGCAGCCACTTCCTTGAGCCGCTCATAATCGGGCCGCATCATCACCAAATCCATATCGTCGTCCCACGGCACGAAGCCCCCGTGACGCACCGCCCCCAAAAGCGTCCCCCACGCGGCGAAATAACGCAGATGGTATTTCTCACAGATGCGCTCCAATTCCGCCAGCATATTGAGCTCGATATCCCAGATGCGCTTACGGTGCGCCGTCACCAAAAAGCCTGACCGGATCTCATCGCGATATACATCCTTCACCCAAGCCACGGCTTCACCTCTCCCCTGCCTTCTTAAACCACAACGGCCGCGCCGCCCGCATGTCCGGCCAGTGATGCCCCTCGTCGTTAAAGGATGCGGTCAGATCCCGCGCAATCCCTAAAAAGTAGTCCCAGAGTGCCGCATCCTCTACTCCTTTCCGCTCCGCCCCCCGGGTATAAAGCCCCAGTGACGCGCCGGTCATGTCCACCGTCCCGTCCTCATCCACCGCCTCTTTAGACTCCAACCGAAATTCATGAGTCTTCGTCCTAAGGCACAGTTTATACGTCTGCCCCGGGTACACGGACGCGCTCACCGCGTAACCCCGTCCTTCGCCCCCCAAAGCTTTGGGCAAATGCCCATCCACATAAAAAGGCACAGAAAACCCCGCATGATGTCCCATGATAGGATAGATATCCACAGCGCTAGTCAGCTCATCGACAAATCCCAAGGCCGGGATCCCCGCCCCGCGCATCAAGAGCGCCGCCCCCACCTGGTTTTCGCTTAGGATATCCGGTTCTTCATCGTAGATCGGTACCCCGTGATCGGAAAAGACCTGCACGATATACTCATCTTCGGAATAGTGAGCGGTAAGATAATCGAACAGCACCCCGAGGCTGCGATCCGCCGCCGCGATCCCCTCCTGATTGGCACAGGTATAGAGGGGCGCGTGAGGGAGATAGACGCTGGCCTTTTGCGTGGCACTGCCTGCCAGCCGATCCCGCAGGGCGAGCTTTGTCTGCGCGGTAAGCGGCACCGGATGCTTGCGCGCAGTCCAAGGATGTGTATCCGTCGTATGGATAAAAAGATATTGATCTGCTTCCCCAAAGGCCTCTAATTGGCGAATGGTGCGCTCAACGCCGACATAGGTCGGCAGCGCATACGAATTGACAATCATACGGTCGAATCCCCGGTCGCAGCCGCAAAACACTCCCGTCCCGTCCCCCATCAGCGTCACGCAGTGATAGCCGCATCCCTTCATCTGTTCGGACAGCGTAAGGTATTCCCGTCCCAGCTCCACGGCGGATCGCTCATTAAAAACATGCGAATGGTGAGGGTACATCCCCGTCTTGATGGCAGCCAATGACGGAAATGTATACTCGGCCACTGAAAAATGGTCGTTAAAAATAATCCCCTGAGAAAAAAATCGCACTAAATTCGGCACATAGCGGTAATTCTCCCGGATCATTTCCTTCCAACAAAGCCCGTCCAACATAATATTGATCACAGCCCGACGGCGAGCCGGACTATGACGCAGCACCACCGGCGCTCCACTCACGAACGGCGCGGGGGAACATATCTCTGTCGAGGCATCTATGCGAAAATAGCTGGTCTCCCATTTGCTCAGCCAGGCGGAATCCTCGACTCCCTCGGCACGAAACGTGATCACTTGCTCCTCCTCGGTCCCCGACAGAGGGAGAACCACCGGCGTCGCTTCCGTCACCGCCAGCCGCCCCGCCGAAAGCGCCGCTCGCTGGAAATCGAACACGAAATCGGCACCGCAGCGCTTGAGGAACCCTTCATCGTCCTCCTTATGCTGCCCCGCCAGCCAGCTTTTCGCTCCCAAAGGTTCCTGCTCCACGTACGCGCCGACCCACCACACGGGCTTTTCCCCCGGCCGGGAAGGCAAAAACTCGCCCATCAGCGTATGCTTTTGGGCGCGTAATCCCGCTTCGGTCATGACCATCCAGCTGCTCATAAACGGCGCATAATTTCCCAGCCCCATCGCTTTCGACAACATCGCCAGCGAAGGGGCCAAATCTTTTCGCGGCAGCGTCGTCGAAATAGGATCCCCGTAAAACGCTGCACAAAGCCCCTCGTAAAGCAGTGCCTCCGTCGTCTCGCGGCGCGCCGTTAAAACCTCCGCCAACAGCCGCCACACCAAATAATTGAGGGGGCGCTTCTTTTCCGCCGCCCGGGCGTATTCCAGCGCCACCTCCGTATTGCCATGGGCCAGCGCGTACCGGGCGAAAAAGATATCGAATTTCTCCGAAGCGGGACAGAGCGCCTGATACGCCACCAATTCGGCTAAAAAATCATCATCGTACTGCCTGCGCTCCATCCTATCCAAAAGAGACGCAAACAACCGCTTCCCTTCCACGCTGCCCGTCGGATATTCCATCTTGCCCCTCCCTCCGTACTTTCATGCCCATTAAAATTTTGTCAATGCCCCTTCGCGTCCAAGACCGCATAGTAGTCGGTATAGGGAACATCCGGGCTGAATAAAGTATCGCCATTGTGATCCGAAGCAAACTTTACAAATTGACGATAATCACCGAAAAGCTCATGGAGGAGCGGCTCATAACCGGCAGGAGCCGCGATCGTCTTTCCCTCGAAAGGCAGCCGCACCGTATCCGAATACCAAGCCCGGTCGATATGCGGATACCTTCCCTCCAATTCAAACCCGAAAAAGTTTAATCGTTTTGACTCCGCGAAATGCTCGGTCTGAAACCGCTCATACTCGCGATACCGTTCTTTTGGCGGCAGCTGCAGCAGCGCTTCGCGCACTGCGGTCGAAATATAGGTTTTCATTCCATGCGCCACCAGATAACGATATAACTCCTCCTGTACCGAAAGGAGATACAGCTCCATCTGGATCAGCGCCACCTTCTCCATGCGTGGCGAGCCGTCGCGCACCGCATCCAAAGGGAAAATATCGAGAAAAATGCCCTGATGGTTGCGCATCTCCGGGTGTTCCAAGCCCAACGTCCCACTGTGGCGCAGTTTCGTTATGTGATAAAACGCGCCGTCTGTATAGACGTTCTGAAAAAATAGCGGGCTTTCAAATTCTGTCGGGCCGACCTCTTGCAATTTCTCATAATCCGGGCGCGGCATCATCACGTCAATATCGTCATCCCAAGGAATAAATCCCTGATGACGCACCGCGCCTAACAGCGTTCCGCCGTCCGCGTAATAGGAAAGTCCGTATTTCTCGCAGACCCGCTCCAACTCCGCCAACATCGTCAGCTCAATTTCCCAAATCCTTTTTCGGTGAGCCGTCACCAAAAAACCTGACCGTATCTCATCCCGATATAGATCACGAATCCACGCCACGCCTTCATCGCTTCCTTTATCCATGCTCCATGCCCCTGAACGCCTGACATAAGACCCCTCACAGGATGACCTCGTGTCCGCAGTCAGGAAAAATCGATTTTTTCCAAACACTCGGCATAAGGAATATCTGCGCTGAACAAAAAATCATGCGTCAAGGGTGGCAGGGGATCCGGAAAAGCATGATAATCGCCATAATGACACGATAGGATTTCATCGTACGCCGCCGGCGCCGGCAGCCGCAGCGTCTCAAAGGGAAGGTCGATGACCTCGTCGAACCATTGACGCTCCCAGCTTGCGCTGTTGCCGCAGATCGCCGACACCAAATTGTTCACCATGCGGGACGTTCCATATCGTTCCGCCGCTATCGCCTCGAACTGACGCAGCCTTTCTTCCCGGGGCATCGCCACCAAGGCCAGCAAATCCTTAGTAGGCAGATAGCTCTTCGCTCCCTGCCGAATCCCTTCGATAATTCCATCTGGATTATACACCGTCGCCCAAATTTCTCCCTGCATCGCCAAGATCTCCTCTTCCCCCGGCGAACCGTCCGACGCAGCATCCAAGGCGTCAATATCAATGAAAATCCCTTGATGGATGTCCTTGACCTCCGGGTACTGAATAGCAGAAGTTCGGCTATCCCGCAGTTTTGACATCCCTAACACAAACCGCTTATCCGTATAAAGATCCTGAAAAAAATAATAGGGCGGCAGCTCCCCGACAATCACCTGTTTCAATCGATCATAGTCGGGGCGCGGCATCATAAGATCAATATCATCGTCCCAGGGGATGAATCCCTGATGACGTACCGCCCCCAAAAGCGTCCCGTAACTCATGAAATACGTGAGCCCATATTTTTTACAAATCCGATCAAACACCGCCACTAAATTCAGTTCCACATTCCAGACCTTTTTACGGTCAAAGGTCACTAAAAACCCTTCTCTTAGCTCGTCACGATACAAATCACGAATATATTCTTCCATCTCGTCTCTCTCCCCGAAGCCATCGCATAACGCATCAAATAACATATTAAAAAATATTCGTCATCCACTTCGAAAAGCCCTTCATCCCAAAACAAAAACGGCGAACGCCAACGCCCACCGTTTTCCTCGTTATATCGTCCCACTATCCGCACACAATTCTTCACCGTCGGAAAAGCGAAGGCGTGCGGCCGCGGAATTCCCGTGGCGCTTCTCCATGGGGGGCAGCGTCATATAATCTCCGTAATTGACCCGCAGCACGCCATCGTACCCTTGGGGAGCCAAAAATTTACAGTCTTCAAACGTCATCTCCACGGTCTTCTCAAACCAAGCCCGTTCGTATTCACGTCCCCAAATATCTCCCGTATTATGGGAAATCAGATACCGCTTCGGCTGCCCGGTGCGCGCCCAAACGGCTAACTTATGATGACAAGCTATGCTCCAATCCCGCGGGAGCGTCGAAAGTGCCTGAAAAAAGAGACGCTCGGCCACGGACGTACCTTCGTGCGCCCCTACCGGCGCCCACAAAAATTTGCGCAGAATCCGACAGCCGTGGTTGGCAATCGGCTGCCGCCAATCGTCATAAGCCTCATCCAGCGGGAAAATATCGATACACAGCCCCGTCTTTTGCGTCAGCACGCCCTGTCCGACCCGGATATATTCCGTATTCTTGCGCCGCAGTTTGCCATAGACCCAACGGTAACCTTTATCATTGTCCGCATTCTGGAAAAAGAACCGCTCATGATCGATCACATCGTCTACGACACGGCAAAACGTATCATAATCGGCCCGCAACATATCAGCATCCATATCGTCGTCCCATGGAATAAAACCCTTATGGCGCACCGCCCCCAAAAGCGTTCCTCCAGACATGGCATACGAAATGCCGCAAACGCGGCAGATGCGGTCAAATTCTTTGTATATCTCCAATAGTTCCTGCTGAAACTTTCGCCGATGGAATTCGTCAAGTTTTACAGCTTTCCCATCATCCACCGCGCTCACTCTCCATCCGCCACAAACCGATTTCTCTTTAATTTCGCTTCAGCAAAAACAGCCACTGTTTTGTCTCCTGCCGCGCTTTGATATCCTCAACAAAAAATTCCTCACTTCGCACCATTTGGAACTCTGCCGCGTAAAGAGGAGCAAAAAGCCCATCATATTCCTCTCGAGTTCGATAAATAGCGCTGTACTCTGCCGCCAGCTCATCAGAATAAAACTGATTCAGTGTCAGCCGCTTTTCCATAGCAATCGGTTCTGAGATATAGAGAATGGCCGAAGGAGCCAGCAGCGCGGGCAGCTTCGCCAAGCACTTCTTCAGGACATCATCGTTGATATACATCATGACTCCGCCCGCGATCACGAAGCGGTCAAACATTACGCCTTTTGGCAGATCCAGCCGGCCTTCCGCCAAATCTTCAAAGGAACCGCAAAGGAAATGTGTGTGTTCCGTCCGCCGAATATCCTCACGGCCTTTTGCCAGCGTCACAAAGTCCTCGACATAATCCACGCCAACGTAATGGGACGCGGTTTCTAAGATATGTTTGGTAATCCGTCCCGTTCCAAATCCCCACTCCAGCACTCGGCTATTTCCTGTAAGTTCTAAAAGCGGCAGTCGTTCCGAGACTTCATAGTCTGTCCAAGCGGTGATTTTTTCCGGTGCTTTATCCCCGCAAAGAACCACCGGCGCGTCTACATGGATACCGCCCTTCTCCACAGCCCGCTTCGCGTAAAAATCATGGATATGCACTACATTGACCGCAATTTTTTCTCCACTCACCCGGCTGTCCTTCACGTATTTTTCTCTCCTCACCTTTGGTCGATGTCCAAAAAGGCCGCCACAAACTTCTCCATGACCCGACGGCTGCCCGTAGAGATACGGATATAATCCCGCAGAAGATGATTGTCCCCATAGGTCTTGACCAAGATCTTCCGCTCTTTCAGCGCCGCTTCAACCTCCCTTGGGCATTTTTCCGGCTTCACCAAGACGAAATTACCGCCATGGTCATGGCGCGGTTCATATCCGACTCGGGTCAAGGCATCCATGAGGTACTGTCGCCCCTCTTTTTCCGTCTTGATCAGTGCCTCGATGATGTCGGGGCGCCGCAAGAGCGCCTCCCCGAAGAGAAGCGCCACGGAATTTGCCTCAAAGGTCGGGCGCATCCGATTGAGATAGGTCACAATCTCCGGGCGCGACACCGCATAGCCCAACCGCAGCCCCGCCAGCGAAAACAGCTTGGAAAACGTCCGCAAGACCACCACATTGTCAAAGCGTTCCGCTAAATCCAAATAGGAAACCTCACAAAAATAGTGGTACGCTTCATCGATGAGTACCACGGCGTCATATTCCGCCGCTTTCTTGATGATGCGCTCCACCGCTTCCCGAGGCAACACCCCCCCCGCCGGATTATTCGGCGAGAGCAGCACCACCAATGAAGTATCTTTCCCAATGGCGCCTAAAAAAGCCTCCGTCGGAAACGCCAAATCTTCCCCGAGGGGCACGCCCTGGTGGGTGACGCCGAACATTTCGCAGTATACCTCATACATAGCAAAGGACGGCGTCACCGTCACTACTTGCGTTCCCGGCAGAGCGAATACCTCAAAGACATGCTTAATGGCCATCTCCGACCCATCCGTCAAGGAGAACCGATCCTCCGGCAAATGGTGGTACGCCGCTAACGCCGCCAAAAGCCTGTCCGGCTCCGGGTAAGTGGCTAAAAAGGCCGGTGTTATCTTGGCCCGTACCTCCGCTACGAAATCTGCCGGCAAGCCCTCGGGATTCTCATTCATATCCAACCGCAAAAAATCGCCGCGGCCTCCTTCAGGAAAAACACGCGTCAATTTTTCCAGCACCGGATTTATCTTCACCATATTGCTCCACTCCGTTTACTTTGTGTCGCCCTGCTTATTCCTTTTCCAAATATAATCCATGATGCGCTCATAATCTTCGATGTAATCCACCTCGGCCCAGAAATGCCCGGCCACGTCCCGCACATAAACATCCTGCTCGGCGCTGCACCGATAGAGAATATCTTCCCACCAGCAGTTATACTGCTCCGCCTCGATAAGATAGTGCATCATCGCCTTAAAGGACGCCATAAAAGCCGGCTTCACACGTCCCACCCCCACATATTCATGGGTGCGGATCTCCCTCTCCAGCTCTTTACCATATTTAACGATCTTGTTGCCCTCGCAGCCGAAGAAGTAATCGCCCTCATTGAGGCGCACTAATGAGGAATCGGCTAAAAGAAGGGCATTTTTATCCTCTTCCAGGAGAATATCCAAAATATCCTGCTCCCAGAATACATCGGCATTCATAAGAAATAAATCTTCATTATCGGGAATAAATTCCCGTGCAAACCACAGCGACCCCAAGCTGTTCGTCACCCGGTAAAAGGGATTATAAAGAGTCGTAACCCCAAGACTCGAAATCTCCCGCTCGATCATTTGATGCTGATAGCCTACCACAATGGTCGGCTGAATATCATTTTTGAGCAGCATTTCGCAGGTCCGCCGGAGAATCGCCTTCCCCTCAATTTCCAATAAACACTTCGGCTTATCCACGTGCCGGCTGATCCGGCTGCCGACCCCCGCCGCCATAATGATTGCTTTCATCTGCGAATCCTCCCTGTAAAATCAATGTATACTATTATATCGTGACGCCAATCTAAATACTTTACCGCCTCACCAGTAAAATATCCGGCGAACCCCCTTCTTCCGAATGCCCGGTAATACTTCCTCCATATCGCGCAGTCCTAAACAGATCAAAACGCCGGTATAGGCTTCGTTCACTTGAAGCTGCCTTAAAAACAGAACGGGATGTTCTCCGTCCGGTGAGTGAGAGAGTGCCGTCCGATCATCGCTGATGATAAATCCCCGAATCTCAATCCCCTGTGCAGTCAAAGCCTTCTGCGCCGACATAGCATACGTCCCCGCTCCGTAAAGATAGAGTTCTCCCTTATCAGCGATGAGCCGCAGTTCCTCAAGAAACTTCTGATAATGGCTGACAATATCGTTATAGCTGCCTGAACGCTCCACCATCACACGCCGTATCTCAGGTTCCTCAACACAAGCCTTAGCGGCTGCCGTCACCTGCTGACTCATGGCCTGCGCAATAGACTGGAGCTTCGCCGTGTAATCTCTTTGTGTATCCAATACCATCCGGCGTATCACATCGCGGTAAACATCAAAGAGCCGCGTCTGAACGGAGCGATAAAGTGCCCCGCCTTCCCGAACAACCTTTGCCGCTTCAATCTCACGCAAGACGGTTAAAAAACCAAAGCGATTCTCTGGCCGAGACACATTCGTCATGCTGCCTTTCCGCAGCACATAATGATACCGCTGCGAAGGCGTATAGAATACTTTTCCAGCACACTGCAAAAGATGCCAATTCGCATACATATCTTCCCCTACCTGCACCATCTCCGTAAACGAAAAGTCATCAAATAAATTCCGACGATATACTTTGCCGCATAAGGACTCATCCCAATACACCCCGTCCAACATCTGTTGCAGCCGCTCCATCATGGACAAATATCCTTCAGGGCCTTTCCTTCCACAACTAATGGTCACACCCTGCTCATCCTCCCGCAAATAAAAGCAACCGATGACAATATCAATCTTTTCATCCTTCAGGAGAGGAGCGGTCAGTTCTTCTAAATAAGACGCTTCTACCCAATCATCCGGATCGACAAACGCCAAAAACTCCCCTCTCATCGCAGCAATTCCAGTATTACGAGCGGAAGAAAGTCCCCCATTCGCCTTATGAATCACTTGAATTCGGTTATTGTTCTCCGCATATCGATCGCAAATCGTCCCCGACGCATCCGACGAACCATCGTCCACTAAAATGATCTCATGCGCTGCATACGTCTGCTGCAAAAGCGACTCGATGCATTTTCCCACATACGCCTGTACGTTATAAATGGGCACGACTACGCTGATGGAAGGTTTATTCATACCGTTCACTCCGATCCCTTTTGCCCCATCCATTTATCTGGATACATCATGGTACCAGTATCAGCTCACCGGAACCATAAACATCCGTTCTTCCATTTCTTCATAAGTGACCACATTCTGGAACCCGTCTCGACGCAACTGACGGCGCAATCCCTCTGCCTCGATTTTGGTGACAATCAAAAGCGCATCATTAGGAATCTCTTGAGGAGAAAGACACGTCATTCCGGCAATCCCTTGGCCCCATTTATCGGGATTGGAATCGGCTATCCCGGCGATAGAAACTCCTCTGCCTTGGAGCGCTGCCACACACCCTTCTCCGCGCTGTCCCGCACAATAAAGATAGATGCCGTGCTGAGTGCCCCCTAATGATTGCAGCCAACTTCGAAACGATTGCAGTCGTTCTGCCGCATCCTTGGGAGGAGTCATCGTCTGTAATTTTTCCCACACATACTCACGCGCCGTGGGAAAACTGCCCACGGCCCCCAAGAAACCGCACAAAAACTGATACAATGTCAGCCCTGCCCGTTGGGTGTCCTCCTCCGTGACCTGTTTGGCTATTAAAAGATGAAGTTCGTCACACTCTCTCTGGAATTCTGTGTAACGATATGTAACCTGCATCTCATGCTCGCGGGACTGGACCAGCCGTTCGTCTACATATACCAGTTCTTTATCATGGAACATTTCAAACCATTTTACATAATCTTGCGTCCCCCGCAGCCTCTCATCAAAAAGTTCATAGCGATCAAACCAACTGCGTGGAATTAAAAGAGTGCCGCCGCTGATAAACCCGAACGCCACCGCACACAAACCCGAGTGAATATAGACGTCTCGATAACGCCGTCGTAACCCTTCGTACGGAATCACCCTACGCTCCGGCATCAGAAGGGTGTCCCATCCACTATATACCACCGCATCCATATTTCCAGCTGCCCGTAAAGCATCTATCTCTGCCTGTATCTTCTCCGGATAATAGACATCATCATGAGACAGCCACGAAAAGTACTCGCCCCGCATGGCACGGATGCCCATGTTCATTACCGTGGAGACTCCGCCATTCTTCTCCTGCTCGAGATAGCGGATTCTATCGCCATAGGAAAGCGCAATATCTCGCGTTTTCCCTCCATCATTCGAACCGTCATTCACAACAAGAATCTCAATATTCGAATATGTCTGTGCCAGCGCACTGTCAAGTGCTTCCCGCATATAATTGGAACCATTATAAACCGGAATAATGATTGATACCAAAGGATCCACGCGAAATTCCTCTTTTCTTATAAGTCGGGTTATATTTTCCGCCAAACCGTTCGATTGATAATATCCGTGTAACTTTGAATGATTTTAACAACTTTAGCAGAAACATTGCAATCTTCATAATCCTCAGCCATAACCACCCGTTCTCTGTCCTGAAGCATACCTGTCACCACATCCACAGCCTGTCTGATGCTCCTCTCTGTAATCCCACCAATCACCAGGCTCCCCTTATCTAAAACTTCCGGTCTCTCTGTTGACGTACGGATTAAAACTGCGGGAAAACCAAGTATAGAGCTCTCCTCCGAAAGGGTCCCGCTGTCCGACAATACGCAAAAAGCCTCTTTTTGGAGTTTATTATAAGCCATAAAACCAAATGGCTGCATACTTCGTACCAAAGGATGAAACTTAAACTGACGTCTCTCAATAAACTTTCGACTCCGCGGATGCATAGAATAGATCACCGGCAGACGGTAATGCTCGGCGATACCATTAACCGCCTCCATCAACGACAGAAAATTTTTCTCATGATCAATATTCTCTTCCCGATGCGCCGATAATAAGAGATACCGCCGTGGCGAAAGCTGCAATTCTTCCAGAACGGGGTTCTCATCAATTGCCTTTCGCTGCTTTTCGAAAACTTCCCGCAGCGGCGAGCCAGTGACAAAAATCGTCTTTCCATCGATTCCTTCAGCTAAAAGATACCGTCGCGAATGTTCCGTATACGGCAGATTGACATCCGAAATATGATCCACGATCTTGCGATTGATCATTTCAGGCACATTCCAATCCCAACAACGGTTTCCCGCTTCCATGTGGAAGATTGGTATCTTAAGCCGTTTAGCGGCAATCGCCGCCAAAGCCGAGTTGGTATCGCCAAGGAGCAAAACGGCATCCGGCTGCTCTTTATATAGGATGGCATAAGACTTTGCAATAATATTTCCTATCGTTTCACCTAAATCCTGACCAACGGTATCCAAATAGTAATCCGGTGCCCGCAGCCCCAATTCTTCAAAAAAAATCTGATTCAGCGTATAGTCATAGTTTTGTCCGGTATGAACCAATTGGTGTTCAAAATACCTGTCGCAACATTTGAGAACTTCCGATAAACGAATAATTTCCGGTCGCGTACCTAAAATTGTCATAACCCGAAGTTTTCCCATCATCAGACCTCCATAACATAGGTATCCGGTTTTTGAGGATTAAAATTCTCATTTGCCCACATCAATGTTACCATATCGGTATCCCCGGTATTCTCAATATTATGCGTATAGCCGGGAGGAATCTCTACAACCACCAGGTCATCACCGGAAACAGGATACTCAATCACATTCTTGTCGCCCCATTTCCGAAAACGAATAACCCCTTTTCCGCTGACGACCAAGAATTTCTCGTGTTTAGAATGATGCCAATGATTTCCCTTGACGATGTGCGGATGGGAAATATTGACAGAAATCTGCCCCTGTCCCACTGTCCGAATAAATTCTGTAAACGATCCCCGCGCATCGCGGTGCATGAGCAACGGATAAGAAAGTTCGTTCTCCGGCAAATAGCTCAAATATGTACTGTATAAATGACGGAGCAGGACATTTTCCTGATCCGGCAGCGACAGTGTCTTTCGGCAGGCCGCAAAAGATTTTATCCATTCCGCCAATTCCTCCAACGTGCAGGTATAAGTAGCGGATACTTCACGAAATCCCGATGGCTCAATCGGCGCTTCTCGCAGCCTGGACAAAAATTCCTGTATCACATCATCAATATAAACCAGTTTTAGTGTACGCGTCGGATCATTCACCTGAATGGGCAGCCCTCGCGCAATTTGATGGCAGAATGTCGCGACCACACTGTTATAATGTGGTCGGCACCACTTTCCGAACACATTCGCCAGCCGATAGATCCATACCCGTCTCCCTGATCGTGCCGCATAATCAAGCAGCACCTGTTCCGCCTGGCGTTTACTGTTTCCGTAAGGATTATCCAAAGCTGCCTGTATGGAAGACGAAAACACGATTGGCGCAGGACAGGCAGCATCTTCCAAAGCCTGGATTACGGCCTCAGTAAACGCCACATTGCCTTCGTAAAAACCTTGTTCTGTCTCCGGTCGGTTCACACCCGCCAAGTGGAAGACATAATCGGCGTTTCGACACGCTTCACGCAGTCGTTCTATTCCATCAGAATGGCAATAAGGAACAGCTTCATACTTCTCCATTTGCAAAGAAGCAACGAGATTCTTTCCTAAAAAGCCGCCTGCTCCTGTCACCAAAATCTTCATCACATATCCCAACTCTCCAGCGCTTGTTTTACATACTGCACCGTCAAAAGTTTGTTTTTGACTCCATCCACATCCAATCGATCCGTATTACTTGAAGTATAGGCTTCTCCTCGAGAAATTCCCTCATCGCCAGTCGAAAAGTATTTCTCATAGTTCAGATCTCGCTCGTCTCGAGGAATTCGGAAATATTGTCCCATGTCTATAGATTTTACCCGCTCTTCCGTCGTCATTAGCGTTTCATATAGCTTTTCGCCGTGGCGAGTTCCGATTACCTGGATCGGTGTTTTCTTCCCCTTATCAAAGAGGGAACGCACCGCCAAAGCTAAATCATGGATGGTACTGGCCGGCGCTTTCTGAATAAATAAATCGCCGGTATGCCCATGGGTAAAGGCAAATATTACCAGATCAACCGCTTCTTCCAAATCCATAAGGAAGCGTGTCATTTGAGGATTAGTGACGGTCAAAGGCTTACCGGCCCGGATCTGCTCAATAAAGAGGGGAATCACGCTACCCCGGGAACACATGACATTGCCATATCGTGTACAGCAAATCACCGTCTTATCTTCCTCCACCGTGCGGGACTTTGCTAATGCCACTTTTTCCATCATCGCTTTAGAAATCCCCATCGCATTAATGGGATATGCAGCTTTATCCGTAGAGAGGCAAATAACTTTTTGGACCCCCACCTCAATCGCCGCCGTCAACATATGATCTAACCCCAATACGTTCGTTCTCACCGCCTCAAGAGGAAAAAACTCACAGGACGGGACCTGCTTTAATGCGGCAGCATGAAATACGTAATCCACACCATACATCGCATCCTTCAGGCTATGCGGCTCACGTACATCTCCGATATAAAACTTAATCTTGTCATTTTGATACATCCGACGCATATCGTCCTGTTTTTTTTCATCCCGTGAAAAGATGCGGATCTCCTTGATATCTGTATCTAAAAAGCGATGCAGCACCGCATTGCCGAACGATCCCGTACCGCCGGTGATCATCAACGTCTTATCCGTAAAAATCCCCAAATTAATGTCTCCTTTCCTCTCTCGCTTACGTCCTGCAAAGTTATGCTCTTCTCCCCATCTATGTATGGTCAGGAAAGTATTCTTTTACCATGCGGCCCCGGTGTAACGACGGACAAACTCTGCCGGATCATTAAAATACGCCATAGCCTCATGAATTTTCTCCTCCGGCCATTCCCACCAGGAAAGACTGCACAGCGCTCTGACAATATCCGGCGAAAACCGCTGCTTGATAAACCGGGCCGGATTGCCTCCCACAATGGTATACGCGGGAACATCACAGACAACATTACTGTGTGCTGCGACTACCGCTCCATCTTCAATCCGCACACCGCTTTTGATACATGATCCCTTGCCGATCCAGACATCTGACCCTACGGTAATCTTCGGAGAACCTTCGTCCCGCGAGGGGAAAAAAGCCTGCTGTTCCTCAGGCAAATGCGTAACACCATAAGAACTTACCCGCCGATAATCATGATCCAAATTTAACCCCAGATCCCATTCAATATCCCAAGCGATCGCCGTATAATGACCGATCTCTATAACGCCCTGCCCCTGATCTCCATGCTCAATCAACGATTTGCCCACGTAGCTTTTTTTCCCCAAGGTAACCTCTACCCCAGGGCCATCATAGCGCCGCACCTGATGCCAATAACTGCTGTCAGAAAAATAACCGTCGAAAATTCGCTCGCCCAACCGATGCCCTTGCTCGAATTGGCAGAAATCAAATCCGTCAACACTAAAAATTCTCCCATCAATAATCTTAGCGGCATCCATCCCCATGGTGAGTGCTTCCTCCCGAATCGCCCAATAATGATCCGATGAAGAAATCACCAAATAATCAATATTCTCCAACGCAATTTCTTCTTTACAAAAGACAGGAAATGCATCCATCCGAGTGTTCGAGTTTTTGTCCACTCCCCCCGCACAAACGACTTTCCCTTTTCGTATTTCTGCTTGATAGAACGGCCATAACTTCTGGAAATCTTTCCCTAATCCCCAAATCAATAGCTTGGTTTGCATCTTTTCCTCTCAATCCAACAGCCACTTATTTTCTCGTAAAAAATCCCGGCCCACCCGGAAATTAAAGAACTCGTTCCCCTGCCCCTCATGCTCTCGTCTAATTTCAAGAAACCGTTCCTGCAGCTCGATATCTTCTTGTGTATATTCGACATTCCCCGACAACCGCTGCAGCATCTCCTGCGAAACAGCCACAATCTCCTCCGGCGTATTTTGCACAGGAACAATCCCTTTTCGTCTGTAAATCAAATATGTATTGGCCGGAGCGCAGATATCATATATTTTTTCGTCGCCATAAATTTCATAGCGGAGCATATCGCGGAAAGTCAAATACCGGCGCCGTATCGGATCCCAGTATTTCTGCATAATCATCAAATCTCGCCGATCATCCGCAATGAGGTTCGAATCCACACGGGTCGTAAGCATACTTGTATTCACCTGCACCACCGGCCGGCTGAACAAACTTGCCAACAACTCAATACCGGATGGGTCACTCAAGCAAAACAAACACCGGGAAAACAAAAAAACATCTAACAATTCTGTTCGATATAACCTTGCGTAATCAATCATAGTTGATTTTTCTGCCAACCCATTTCCAACTTTAGCGCCCATCCGAAACGAGCTGATCTTCTGTGTCGCAAAATACTGTGCTGCCTGTTCAAATGAGGCAATATCCGAATTTCGATAAAAGTCAATATCATTCAGATTGTCATTCTGAAAGCCCATGACATCACGGCGATATACACTGTCCCGAGCCGCAATACACACCCATTCCCGCACATTCTTCTCCCTTAGGAACTGTGCGCCTGCTGCCATTTCTGCATCGGCAAAGGTGATATAGGCACGCCGTGAATTGATGTCTCCTGCTGCTGCAGCTTTATCATAAGCTGCGGCACTTTTAATCTCCGAATAGCCGTCCTGTATAGTAAAACAAGAGCGATGATTTTTCATGCAGTACTGCCAGAATCCCAAGGAATCCGGTTGTATTACTTCAATTTTATCACATTTTAATTTATTTGCCAGATATTGATTGGGCGCATGATAAAATCCATCTCCTCGTAAGAACGGATCATATAAGTCCTGGGTAAAGGGGAAAAATAAATAAAATACGTCTGGATCTCCATATTTATCAATTCGATCACAATGGTAAATCCAATAGCAAATGCTGCCTATTTGAGCCATGTGAATAAACTGCACTTCTATCCGCCGAAAAGAAGAGAATCTCTGCTGGAATTTCCTTTCGTACCTTTCGGTCAAGGTCCTGTCGATAGCATCATTTTTAAAAAACGCTTTCAACAGGACATTTCCTGAATGCCGTTGAAATACTTCGTTCAAGATATAAAACATCTCAGCATCCGTCATAACATATATGCGGCTATCCTGTAGCACGCCATACTGCCGCAGTGTCTCCCTCACCGTAAGCTGATACTTCTCCGATAAGGAAAGAATAATTCCGCAAGCCGTATGCTCCAGCTTGTCCTTTATTTCAGAAGGTTCATAGAGAGGCAGTCCGTGAACTTCTTGTATGTCCGAATCTCGTTGAGACACAATTACGCCTTGTAATTTAATCTTATGCTCTTGTAAAAAAGAAACTACGGCACGTCCATACTCTCCCGCACCATAGCAAAAAATACCGGAGGAATTCCGCACAAATTGCAGCAAAGCCTCATGTTTTGCCGCCGCCTCCCATACTTTCAAAAACTCCACGTCCTTCCTATTGGATTTCTTTTTGTATTGCATTCGTCTTACCGTCACGTCGATGTGAAATCGCCTTGCAGCCATTTATAAATATTTTTCCCTGCCTCAATGCCTCCCTGCCTTCCAATCGGCAGACACTTCGCCACAAGTTGTAAAAAGTCAGAACGACCTAGCCCGCACATTTCATAATGCGGGATATTCGCCTGTCGAGACTGGGAACTCTCATAGAAGCGAAAGCCATCGGAAAAGGCCAGGGGGATCTCGTGTTTACGTACTATCCTATTTGGAGAATCGATTTCGAGCAAAGTGCCATGATGATGGATATAGACTAACCAGCTCTCCCCATTAGGTGCCGTTTGTTGCAAAAAAGTGCCAATATTTTCCTCCTTCGATATTGCACAGCGACTTTCCCACTCCTGCTCTTTTCGAATATCGCCTCTCTCATAACCTACGGAAAACATTTCTCCTTGCGTGCAAGGGAAGAACAATTGTCGCCCAGCAAGTGGGAGTGAATTAATCAAGGGAACGCGAGCCTCGGGAGCAACAGGAAGTATATACCGCTCTACTTGTCGATCTCCTATATGCCAACGTACAACCTGATTACCACGAATCGGCGCAAGCCATATAGATTCCCCATCATAGGACAGCGATAAAAAGTTCAAATCTGCGGGCAATTCGTGAATACGCCCTGCCATCGTACAGAGGTCAAGTGCTAAAACGTAATGGGAGTCTATAACCGGCAAGTAAATCCAATCCCCCAGCTGTACGCCCGCATTCCAGGCAAAGCACAGCGCTTCCCGGGCCAATGGCAGTCCATCTGCCCAAGACGTATGAAATTGATAAGTTCCATCTCTGCCATCATACTCTACGATGAGGCCAGTCCCATTGCCAATAAAATATAAAGAAGAACCGATCTGAAATACATTGGCATAATCCGCCCCTTCTTGCCATCCCCCCGTTGGCAAAGGAATCGTTTTAAAAGCCTGACGGTTGAGGTCGTATTCCAACCCGCCTGCCAAACCATGCGAAGGCATAATGATGATCTTAGTTCCAATTTTACCAAGCGCTCCATAGGAAAACGCTCCATCGTAGGCAATGGGCAACTCTCCCAAAAAAGTTAGCGTATTCGTAGCTAACGTCAACGCATAAAGGCCAGAGAAAAGAGCTCCCTCGGCAATAAAAAAAGCTGTCTCTCCATCACTTGCCACCATAGGAAACCAAGGATGATACCCTCGATCTGTAGTCAGAGCAAGACACTCCTCCAGTACCGGCTTTCCTGTCTTTTGGTAGAGCTCCATAACCGAACTGTTATCCCCGTAGTAAGCATCTGTCCAGATAATGGCCCGGGTCACATCCGAAGTATCATCATAAATGCCCCAGCCTTCCTTTTTATATCCCTCCTCGATCTGACGATATTCTTCTGCTAATTGGGGCCGCATGGAATCTAAGGTAGCTTTCATCAAAGGATGAGGACGCCACCAAAGAACAACATCTTTCCGTCGACGGAAAAAATCAAGAACATCGCGAAGTTTCGAGATGAGTTGTCCACTATCCTCTAAAGATGCCCCAAGGCTGGTATTATAGAGAATGATTCTTTTCCCTTGTACCAAGTAGCGCCATTCATCGGGCAGTGGATATTCCTCTTTCGTCCCTCGTTGTACCTTATCATATTTCGGTGAACCAAGCGCTACAAACTTCCCGATGGGCGGATCCCCTCCAGGATAGTAGTTTTTATATTGTGTTTTAATATTTTCTGATTCTACCACCACATAGTCAGCATTTAATACACCCGGTGCCCGACAAAGGGCTTCTGAAATATAATTGCCAGAAACAAAATAAGGCACATAGACGAGCGTGTCCGTATATTTTTTCAACTCGCTTGAATAATAATGTGAATCGACGGAGGTCACATGGTTCGCCCAATCGTACGGATTATGAATAAAAATGACGTCCGGGTGCATCTTTTCAAGGTCGACGGCGCGAAAATCGAGGACGGGGACGTATTTCGGAAAAAGTTCTTTCTCGCAGTGCCACTTTTTCGCCGTATGCTCAGGTGTGAGATCGGCATAGGGGATCGCGACGACGTAGGCGTTGCAGTGTTCCTTATCAGCGACGGCCGCCTGCCAGATACTTTCCAGGCTGTCCCACATCGACGCTTTGTACGGAAGAAACACGATCTCTTTCTTGACCGGCTCCGCGCGCAATTCACGGATAAGGCCTTCCAATAACTGATGGCAAAGCTCCGCTATATCGCTTTCCCCATCCGCCTGAAGCCGTTTGAGTGCCGTGTCCAAGGTATCCGTAGCGTCACGGTAAAACCCGAACCGCTCCGCGGAAAGTTCTTGTCGGCAAAGATCCCGTATAGCCGAAAGAGCCGCAATGCCTTCCTCCAGCATTGCAGCTCCTCCCGGTGAAAAAAGACGCACAACGCCCGCATTCACAGCCTTCATGAGCTCTATTGCCTGTTCGCGCGTCTTCCTTGATAGCATCGTTGTCTCCCCATTCGTCAGCCTTCGTGGCTCTATAAGTATGTATCGGGAAAACCTCAGAAAATCTTAACGCATTGCCCGGTTTTCCCGTTCATGACGATGTAACCCGAATTGCTAAAGTCGCCCATGGTTCTTCTGTTCTCTCGTATTTTTCCTGCCGATTTTATTCTTCCAGTTGCGCTAAAACCGCCTGATATTGCTTCCAAAGCTCTGCCGGAAGATCGGCTTCGTGCCCGGCGGCGACGGCGGCGTTTTCCTTGAGCCAGGCGCGCGCCTGCCGATAGGCGGCGTCGCCGAGGAAGTCTCGCTCCTGCTCTAAAAGGCAGAACCATTCGATCTGGTGCCATATCCAATCGGCCAGATCTATGGTATCGCGCCGAAACTTCCCATATTCATGGGGCAGGATAGCGACGTCCTGCTGCGCGCTATCTCCTGCCGCAAAAGTGAGGAGGAGCCGCCACATCGTCAAAAAGAGCGGCCGCTCACCTAAAAAACCGTCCGCAAGCCAGCGGCGATTGTCCATAACGCTTCGCCGAAAGAGCGCCCCGCCGATGCCGCAGGCCGGATACTTTCCCTGCACAAGCAAAAAGCGCCAAAGCTCCTCCGGGCTTGTCATCTGAAAGCGGTCATCGTCCGGCAGGCGTATCCAAGGCAGCCAGTCAGCATACTGCCGGCTGTCGTTCGTCAGCGCGAACGACAGCGGGAAATCCTGTAATTCAAGGCAAGCCAACATTTTCGTGATCTTGTCCGGCTGCGGCTGATCCCCGGGGAAAAGCCATTGCACATAGTCCCCTTTTGCCTGCGCCGCCAACTGTTCAAAGACGTCCCCTGCCGCGCTGTCCAAAAGAACAACGGGCATCGTCTCCGCAGGGGCGAAAGCATCGTCCCCCATCGGCGTGGGGAAATCAGCCGCCTCCGCCGCAGCCGCTTGGACGGCCTCGTCAGGCGACACCAACGGCAAGATAAAAACTTCTTTGTAGGGATAAAGCTGTTCATACGCCGCTTGGAGGGACTGACGCAGCGCTTTCTCGTCGCCTAAATAGGGCAAGACGATGGTCGCCCGTCTCCGCCGCATTAACACGCGCTCTTCAGCCCGCGCCGCGGCAATCTGGGTGCCCACATCCAATAATCGCCGCGCGGGGTCGGGGCGCACATCTTCGCTGTATTTGAGCATCGGTTCTGCCACATGCAAGAGGTCGACGAATTCCCACGGCCCCTCGAAGGTACAGCCTTCCCCTTCTCCCGCCGCGATCTTCCAGTAGCGCGGCGAAAGCAGGGTCGTTGGCGTCTCATAGGAATATTTGGCAATGGAGTTCAACCAAATCGTCTGGCTCTTGGAGAGATATTGTTCATTGCTGCGCCACGGGAAATGCGCCAAATGAAGCTGATGGACCTCCACCCAGGCAACCTTCTCCTCCCCCGACGGGCCGGGCCGCCAACCGTAGTGGCTGCCTTCGGATAGGAAAAAGGGAGCTGCTCGATACAGGGCCCCACCAATGATGATCTTTTGTCCCGAAGCGAAATCCGTTCCCCGGCGAAGGGGCCGCGCCAAAAGGAACCGCGCCTCTTCTTCGTGGGGATAAACCGGCTCATAGAGCCGCCACGGGAGTCGATAGAGCCGGTTTGAATCGAAGCCCTGCACAAGTGCCCGACAGGACACCGCCCCCTCGTCCGAAAGTAAGAATTCGTCGGCATCCAGCGGTAGCACAACATCGGCATGCTTGTCTACCGCCGCTTCCCGAAGCAGAGCGTTCATCGTCTCCACCTGCACGTAACCCGCCGCATAGACCCGCCGTACCGTCAGCGGCAGCCCCTCCGCCTGAAGCTGCCTTAATATCTCCGGCGTCTTGTCCGTACTGCTGTGGTCAGCGATGAGCATTTGATCTACAAAACTTATCGTATGGCGGACAAAACTCTCGATAACGTCCGCTTCATTTTTCACCATCGAGATCGATATGACGCGCCCCATCCTCTTCTCCCGCCTTCCTCACACTTCCGGGGAGAGTTCTCCCCCGTATTCTTCTAAAAATGTTTTCTGATACCCTTTGTATTTCGGATCGAGGGGCTTTTCCCCAGGGAAGTCCCCCTTTCCCCTCAAATCCGCTCCTCATAGCAGAGATGGCGAACGACAGCCACACGACAGACCGTATCTTGTTTTTTGACGATACCGCATCGCTCTATCCAGCACCTTATCCTTTCATCCTGCACGGTATGCACCTTGGCATGGTAAATCAGCCGATAAAAAAATGCGTACTCGGGAAAATTCGTCCGCAAAATTTTCTCGGTGGCTTCCACTTGTGCAATCGCCTGATGAAGATTAGAGCCTTTCAACTCAATCAGATACACATTTTTACGGTCCTCATTGAGGATCATAAAATCACATCGCTTGCCGACGGTGATCAAATCCCCATCCACACGATAGTGTCGCACATGGCACTGATCGGAATTATGCGCGATATGTCGGCACGAACTGCCCTGATCGGTGGATACAATGTTTGTCTGCCGCAGCTTGCATAAGCTCTGATGTCTGGCAAAATCAATCGACAGATCCATGCGTTGTCTCCCATTTAAGTTCCACGAGCCGCTCATACTCCTCATTGATCGTCTCTGCAGCTCCATCAATCAAAGAACTCATAATTTGATGATTCTCGTCCATTCCAGCGTAGACCTTCCCCTGATTGACATAATATGCCTTTACATGTTCATACGACAATATTTTATGTGCGGCAATGATTTGATCCCTCCGCCCATCATCATGTCTGATTTCATTGGCATACAACAAATTATTCAATTCACCTAATACATAAGGGCTATGGGTCGTAAGCAGCACCCGATTCCCCGCCCCGGCAAAAAGTGCCAACGCTTCCGCAATATACTTTTGAGCATCTGGGTACAAATGAGCTTCCGGCTCTTCCAAAAGCAAGAATACCGACTTTCTCTCTAACAGATAGTATCCCAAAATATTAAATACCCATATCGCTTCTTGCTGTCCTGAAGATGCAAAGTTGACCTTCACATACCGCTTAACTTCCGGATGTGCGGGTATCTCCCCTACTTCTTTAAGAAGTGACTGTCCCCCATCGTCAAAAATGATGTCTTCTTCCCCATCGCGATAAACGTACCTTCCTTTTAAGACACGATCAGCTAATTTCAGCAAGTGGTCAATCTTATCAAAATCAATCTTCCTTTGCGATAGGTGACGTTTTTCGTCTAAAAAGCCCAATAGCCCGTTGTGCAGGAAGTTTCTCAGCCGCAAAAGTTCTGCCATATAAGATTGTGTGCAAAAGTCAATCGTGCGATGGCTGTCTTCCTCCGCGAACAGCATGGGAAGCTGATCGGTTAAAAGCGTCAGCATACTGCGCCCAGCCGGTACATACACGGGTTTTTCTACGATATCAAACAGAGCGGCCAATTCACTACGCAACTTCTGTAAATGTTCGGTGTCCCAAGAACCCGCCGTATTATTTTTGTGAGCAGAAAAAAAAGCAAGCAGTGCCGGGGAAAAACGGAAATGAATCCCTCGCCGGGTAACGCCTCTTTCCCTGCCACTGAGATTCACCATCTCGATAGATACATTTTCCGTATAGTGATACATCATCTTCATATCAAGCGGCATAGCACGATCTGAGCCAAACATACGCAAGAATTTACTCTGTAAGCGTTTCTGTACCCCCTGTTCCAACGGGGTAAAAACGTCATCGTCAGATATTTTTTGTGTCATCTGAGCAAAAATATCCTGTACAATCGTTTGGAAAAAGAAAATGGCTTTCGCGATGGTACTTTTCCCCTGCGCCTGCGGACCAGTCAAAACCATAAAATCCGCCAGAGGCAATCTCTCACATTCGCTGATTGGGCCAAAATGGTGTAAGGTAATGTACTGCATAGCTACATATCTCCTCTAAAACCTTTCCTTATACCTCCGGGGAGAGCTCCGCCCCGTATTCTTCCAAAAAGATTTTTTGATACCCTTTGTATTTCGGATCGAGGGGTTTTTCCACCGGGCAGTGGATGCACCAAAAGCCTGATGTCTGGTTCGGCAAAACCACCTGATAGCCCTGGCGTTTAAACTCCATGCACTGGGAGGTATCGTAGAGGTGGAAACCTGTGAAGAGATCTTCCCGCCACGGAATGTCGTATTGGGTCGCTAAAAAGAGCCCGTCGGCCGTTTCTACGGGGACGTAAGGGCCATGGGGTTCCTGTAGTTCCGAATCCACCACGCTCTCCGCCTCGCAGGCGTGGAGCACCCGTCCATAGGTGCGCCGCCCGTTCCACCAGATCCCGCTGGCGGGAAGCGACCGGCAGCCGATGACCCCTACCATGCCAATGACGGGATCGGCAAAGAGCCGCAGCAGATCCCGCACCAGATACTGATTGACCACGAAGGTGTCCTGATGGAGGTAGACCTTATACTTGGCGTCAGACTGCTCCATCGCCCGGTTATAGCCCGCCGCCATGGAAGATGCTCCCCGCACTGGAAGATACGCCGCCGTCATGCCGGAAGGAAGCGCCAAGTGCCGCAGATAGAGGAGCGATTCTTCGTACCACGTCTCATCGTTCACGCAGGTGATGAAGCAGATCTCCTTTTCATTCTTCATCCCCTGCGCCTCCCTCTACCTCACCCTTTTCCCAGTCTTCATCCAAGAAAGCGGCGTACTCTTCCCAGCCCTCTTCCTCCGTCAGGGCAGCATGAAAATCCTCCCGATGGACGATGGTTTCCCGGGTGAAGGCCGCCAGGTAGCGCGGCGTAATGCCCGCCTCCCGGCAGAGCGCCCGGAGGCGGGCGCGGTTTTCCGCCGGGTCGATGCCGTATTCCAAACGGCGGCAGAGCGTCACCAACTGCCGCCGAATCTCCGGCGTATACTCGGCCTTGAGGCGGGCGACGGCGCGGGTAGAGCGCCATGCCTGCACCAGCCATACTTCCGTCGCCATGTCGTTTGGCCCCTCACAGCCCGCCGCGCGTAGCCGCTGGGCAAGGGAAGCAGGAACGGCCTCGCCGCCCCCGGGCAGAAAGAACACGTCCTTGTAAAAGGAGGCCGCCAAGAGGATCTCAAACTCCGCCTTCGCGAAGAGCCGCCTGACCAGCGCCCGGTAGTGGCCCCCCATCAGTTCTTCCAAGATGCGCCAATAGCGGATATTGGTGAAGCTGATGAGAAGAAACCCCGTGGGCTTGAGGAAGGTTCCCAATCCGGCAGCAATGTCTTGAGGATTGACGACGGTTTCCAAGCCCTGGGGGGCGAGGAGGATATCAAAGCTCTCCCTTGGATACGGCAGCGGCGTTTCCCGATAATCGAGGCATAAGGTCTGTGCGTTCAATTCAGCAGGTATATCCGCTATCTTCTCATCCTCCGCCTCTACGGCGTGAAGTTCCGCCGCCGGATAGAGGAGGTGCAGCGCCGGAAGATACGCGCTTCCCTCCACCGTCAAAATGCGCCGGGGCGCGTCCGAAGGCGTCAAAAACCGCAGCAGTCCTAAGTTATCCCCTTCTCCCACGTCTTTTCCCCTCCGCTCTTCCCCGGCAGGCGGCGTACACCCTTTGGTACATCTCTTCCACCGCCCGAGCATAGCCCCGCCCGTCCATTAATGGTGATCGCGCCATCATGGGGCGCAGAACGCGGCGCAGCCCCGTCAGCGTTTCGGGCGCCGCCGCCAGTGCCGCCGCCGTTTCCACGTAGGCTTCCGGCGTGGCGGCAGCTAAATCCCCGACGCCCACGTTATGGAGGAGACTGTACCCAAAGCGCGCTCCATGGCGCCGCCCCGTCAGGGAAACTACCGGAACCCCCATGTAGAGCGCCTCGCAGGTGGTCAACCCCCCAGTATAAGGCGCGGTGTCGAGGGCAACGTCGATGTCATTGTACTCAGCGAGATAATCCGCCGAAAACCCCCGATACTCCACCCGGGACCGATCCAGCCCCGCCTGTCGCAGCCGCCCGTCGGCGTAAGCGCGCCCTTCCTCGCTGTCGAAAATCTTATGTTTTAAGAGCAGCCGCGCCCCCGGCGTCCGCTCTAAAATCTTTTGCCACAGGCTCAGCATCCCATCCGTTACCTTCGAGAAATTGTTAAAGCAGCCGAAAGTCACATAGCCGCTGCGCTGCGACGGCGGCTTGTCTACCACCTCGGGAAAAGCGTGAGGGCGGGTGTAACAAAGGTGGGTTTGCGGCAGGCGAAGAAGCGGCTCCGTGAAAAAGGGATCCGCCGCTTTCGGGGCGCAGTAAACGTCCGACAAAAACCCGTCCACATTAGAAAGACCTGTACTGTTCATGTAGCCGATGCCGGAAAGCTGTACCGTTGCCGGTTGATAAGAAAAAACTGGAAGGCAGTTCCCCGCCGTGTGGCCAGACAGATCCACTAAGATGTCGATCTCATCCGCCCGGACGGCCGCCGCCGCTTCCGCCCAGTCCTTGGTCCGAATGCTCCGCCAAGACACGGAAAGCCGCTTCAGGCGCTCGGTCAAAAGATCCTCGTGCTGATTTACCGCATAACAATAGACTTGAAAAATCTCCGGTTGAAAATAACGCAGCAGCGCGTAGGCGAAATAGGCCACCGGATGAAGCCCAAAATCTCCCGACAGATAGCCGATCCGCAGCCGCCGATGATCGTACCAGCGGCGCGGCCACGGGGAAACATCTGCCAACAACCCCCGATATTCCCGATAAAGGCCCTGCATTTCCTCTGCCGTAAGCCCTTCCACCGCATTCGCCGTAAAAATGGCGTTGCTGCACTCCACTAATTTTTGATCGCGGTTCGGTTCCAGGCGAGCCGCTTTGCGAAAGGCCGCGCTGGCCATCGCGCTTTCTCCCAGATAAGACAGCGCCGCGCCCAAGAGGCTCCACGCCGTGGCTAAAAGCCGCAGCGGAACATGGGCATCCCCTTCATAAAGTTCAATCGCCTGCTGCAAGAGACGTATCTCGGAGAGCGGCTGTCCCCTGTCCCGCGCTAGGTAAGCGGACAGCAAAAGAGAAGGCAGGCTGCGCCCGCCCGTAAGCGCTTGCAGGGCCTGTAAATATCGATCCGCTGCGGCAAAATCTCGTGCCGCATAGGCGGACAACGCCTGATCGTAAAGACTCCGGCTCTCCTCCCGTTGCGCCTCCTCCGACAGCTTCATCCCTGCCGCAAAAGGCGCAGCAGCGTGAAGTCCGCCAGCTTCATCCGCGCCGCAGTTTGGAGCGCCTCTTCCCGCCGCCCCGCGTCCTGCTGGACCAATGCCATGTTGCGGAGGACGCCGTCCGATGCGTCCAATTCAAGGGCCGCTTGCAGCAAAAGTTCCGCCGATGCCAGATCTCCTTGATAGTAATAGCCCCCCGCAAACGAAGTGAGAATCTCCGCTTTCTGAACGGCCGGCAGCGCTTTTTTCAGCACGTCCTGTTTCGTCTTCTCCGCTGCAGATACGTTCGCGGCAGCCGCTGCCGGCTGTGGCCGGGCCGAAGATAAAACCGTGCCTTCCGTTGTTGGCTGAACGCCCTGGGACGCTCCGCCGCTTCCTCCCGAAGCTTTTGCTGTCCCGGATGTTCCTTCCGCCTTTTCCTGACTGACGGCCGCGAGACGCTGCTTAAGGCTGGCCAAAATATCGGCCGGTTTCTTCGCGGCGGCAGCCGCCTTTGCTTCGAGTACCGGCTTGGCTGCCGCCACAGCTTCCCCGGCCGCCGCGACCCCAGCTTCGGCCATGGGCTTCACCGCAGCCGCAGCTTCTTCGACGGCCTCTCCAGCCGCCGCTCCTGCGGCGGCTACCTTCTGCCGCAGGCTCGCCAAAATCTGGCTCACGTCCTTTGTCCCCGCCGGCGGCGCTTCCAATTTCAAAAGGGCGGCGATGTGCGGATACGACCGCCGGATCTTTTCCCCCTCGCTGCGCCCGTAGAATTCCACAATCTCCTCAATCTCATCCCGCTGCGCCTCCGTCAGCGCATCCGCCCCTTTATCCAGGACGAAATCAAACACCGCCAGCCCGTCATCCTGCCGCTCCTGCAAAATCAAAAGGCGCGCCAAAAGGATCCGCACCGGAATATGCCCCGGCGCATACGATAACGTATGGTTGATCCACTGTCCGGCCCGCTCGTAATCGCCCACCATGAAATAGGCATAGGCCGCGTCATACATAAATTCCGGTTTTATATCGTCACCCTTCACTAACTCCGCCAGCGTCTCGATGGCTTCGGCGTATTTTCCCGCCTTCATCTGCTCGGCCAAGAGCGTCTCCCACCGCGCGTTGGCCTGCCGCGACTGCGCCGTCTCTGCCTGCACCTGCTTCTTTTTCATCTTCCGCGCCGCTTTTCCCATGCTATAGCCTCCACTTCAAACCTCAAACTTTCTATCTTTAGGAAACACTGATAAAATGAAGTCCTTCAGATTGGCACAGATTCTTTATCCTGTCAAGGAAACAAACCGGACGCATAGCAAGGCTATGTGGAGGATTTGTTGACGATGGCAGGGCGAAAAAGATGTGCCAAGATGATGCGGCTGAATTTATCAGTGCTTCCTTTAATGTATACGGCAAAATCTCACAAAATCCTGCCGAAACAGAAAAAGTCACCGGTGCCGCGCCCATATCCTCTCATACGCCGCTTCCAAATCCCGCATATAGCGCCGACCGTCCATCACGGTCGAAGCCTGCATGAGCCCCCGCAGCTTAGGCCGCAGCCCCGCCAAAAGTTCCGCATCCTCCGCTAATGCCACCGCCCTAACGATATATTCTTCCAACGAGGACGCCGCCAACGCTTCCAACCCGATATTTTTCAGCAGGCTGAGGCCAAAGCGCTGGTGGTGATGACGCCCGTAGCGGGTAACGACCGGAACGCCCCGGTAAAGCGCATCGCAAGTGGTTCCGCCGCCAGGATAAGGATAGCTGTCCAAAGCGATATCAATACGGTCATAAGCCGCGTAATAGTCCGCCGTATACCCCTCCCGATCCACCCGGTCGAGGGGCAAACCGCTGTCTATGAGCCGCTGATCGATCCTGTTGCGCTGCGTCACATCGTCAAAAACGCTTCCTTTCAAAAAGAGGCGCGCCGCGGGGAGCCGCCGCAAGATTTCCCCCCAAGCGGAAAGCACCTCCTCCGTCACCTTGTCAAACTGGTTCAAGCTGCCAAAGGTTACATGCCCCGCCCGTTGAAAAGGCGGCGGCGTGACAGGGCGCAGCGGCGCGTCAAGGGGCGTATAGCAGAGATGACTGTGGGGAAGGCGCAGGAGCTGTTCGGTAAAAAAGGCTTCTTCCCCGGGAAGGGCCGTCGTTTCATCCGTCAGAAAATAATCCACAGCAGAAAGCCCCGTCGTCGCAAAGTAGCCGATGCCGGAAAGCTGCACCGGCGCCGGACGGTACGCCAGCACGGGCAGGAGATTATTTCCCGTATGCCCTGCCAAATCAACCAAGATGTCGATCTCGTCCTCATAGATTATCTGGGCGGCCTCTGCCGGAGAGAGGCCGCGAAGATTGCGCCAGCCGTCCGCCACCGCGGCTAAATCCCGGCTCACCGCGTCTTCCTCGCAGTTCGCGTACGCATAAACGGCAAAGCGCCGCCGGTCGTAATCATGAAACAGCGCCTGGCTGAACCCGGCCACCACATGGCGGCAAAGATCAGGGGAGATGTACCCTACACGGAGACGATCATGGGTATGGCGCTCCACCAAATGCGCATAAGGCGGCAGCCCCGCCAACAGTGCCCCGTAGCCGCGGGCCGCCGTCAGCATGATCTCCGACGAACGTTCACGAAAATGCAGCTGCAAGAGATAATTACTGTAATCCGCCAGCCGCCCGTTTTCGACCTCCTTCTCCCGGCTGGAAGCCAAGTATTCATCCGCCGCCCTGTCCCGATCACCGGTCTGTTTATACAGCTCCGCCAAAAGATGATGAGCCGCGCCGCGCTGCCAGGGCTCTAAATCAGTCCGCGCTAGCGCTGCTTTCGCCAAGCGGCGCGCTTTCTCTCTGTCGCCGCGCAAGTCCGCCGCCCCCGCCGCTAAAAAGAGAGCAAATCCGTTCGGCGTGCCCGCCGCGTTGAGCTGCGCCACGGCCGCCTCCGTCCCCGCCGCCTCCTTGGCGTCCAGATAGCGTACCGCCAATTTTTCCAGCAGCGGGCGATTCGCCGGATACGCCGCCAAAATGTGATCCGCCGCCGCCAAGGCCTGGGTCATGTCTCCCGCCGCCGCCCACGAATCCGCCTGCGCCGCCAAATCCCGCCCCCTCCCGTAATCCGGCGGAACCTGTCCGGCGCAATACGCATTCCATATCTGACGGTAGGCTGCTTCCACGTTCCGCAGGTAAGCGGCGGCGTCCATCAGCGGCGACCGAGCCATCATGGGGCGGAGTTTTTGGCGGAGCGATACCAAAAACGTTTTCTCCTGCGCCAATGCCGCCGCTTTTTCTATATAATCTTCTGCCGTATCCGCTGCCAGCTCGCCCAGACCAATATTCTCCAGCAGGCTGACCCCAAAGCGGCCGCCGTGATCCCCACCCCGCAGCGTCACCACCGGCACCCCCATGTAGAGTGCGTCGCAGGTCGTCCCCCCGCCGGGGTACGGAAAGGGATCCAGAGCAATATCCATATCGCCGTATTCTTCTAAATACCTTCGGGTCAAAGGCCGAAGCTCCGTTCGCGCCAAGGGGATACCCATCCGGCGCAGCCGCTCCCGGGTGTAAGCGAGGCTGTCCTCGCGGCCAAACACTTCCGCCTTGAGCAGCAGGCGGGACTCCGGCACCCGCCGTAAGATCTCGCCCCAAACCGACAGCACTTCATCCGTCACCTTCGTGAAGTTATTGAAGCTGCCGAAGGTCACACAGCCATTTTTTTGACAAGGCGGCGCGGCCGGCTCCGGCTCATCGCCTCGCGGCGTATAGCAAAAATGGCTGTGGGGCAGGATGAGCAGCTTTTCTGTGAAGGCCGCCTGCTCCGCTGCATCGTCCAAATAGACGTCGCCAAGAAAATAATCCACGGCTGAAAGCCCCGTGGACGCGAAATAACCAATCCCCGACACCTCCACCGGCGCCGGTTTATACGCTAAGACCGGCAGCGCATTCCCCCGGGTGTGTCCGGCTAAGTCAACAAGAATATCCACGCCATCCTCATAGATCCGCCGTGCCGCCTCGGCCGCTCCCCAGCCGGAAATATTACACCAGCCGTCTACCCCGCGGGCCAAAGCCCGGCTTTCCTCATCCTCGGGGGCGTTCATGTAGGCGTAGACTTCAAAATTCTCCCGATCATACGCCGTCAACAAAGCCCGGCAAAAACGCAGCACCACATGATGGCGAAAATCTGGAGAAATGTAGCCTATCCGCAGCTTTTTCTCCGGCTGCCGCCAGCGGTGAAAAAAGCGGGGCGTATCCCGGAAAAAGTCGTCGTAGCGCTTCGCTCTCTCCCGTCGCTCTGCCGCAGCCGGCGGCGGTAAATAGTGCGTATTAAACAGGTAATCACTGTATTCAAGCGCCGCTAAGCGAGGCTCCCCCGCTGCCTGAGAAGCCGCCAAGTAGGCCGCCGTGCTCTCTTCATTACGCCCTAAAAAGCGGCAGCACTGCCCTAACAGATTATAAATCTTCTCCTGGTAGACCGCGGGAATATCCTTGCGCTTCACCAGAACCGCCAAATCCCGGACCGTCGCCACCGTTTCGCCCCGCAGAAACGCCACCCGCGCCGCCAAAAACCGCGTGTACACATCCTGCGCCGCGATTTTTTCCAAGGCGGTCACGGCGTTTTCCGCTTCCGCCGTGTCGCCACTCTCGATGGCGAGACTCGCCAAAAGCCCCAGCGCCTCCGCCTCATGTCCGGGGCGCAGCCGATCAATGGCCTGCCGGGCCGCCGGGTAATCCCGTCGGTCCAGCGCCGCGTATATGCTTTCGCGCAGCGCCTCCAGCGCTTCTTGTTCTCTGTTCATCCCTATCCCGCCTGTCCTTTTTCCCACCGGTCAAACGTCTCAGGCCAACTGTGACCCCAGCCGCGCCGCCCGCTCCGCTGCGTCCCATTCCTTTGCCCCCGGCAATAAGAGCGCTGCCTCAGCCATCGACACGCCTTTCCCCCGCAACCAATGCCCCATCCCGGCCAAGGCCGCTGCCGTATCCGCCGCCAATCGGGCCGCATCCCGGCTTTCCCCTGCAAAAACATGACGGTCAAAGGCCGGATAGACCGACTCCCCAGATTGCGCCTCGTAATAGAGGCATACTGCGGGCAGCCGCAGCGTATAAAGCTTTCGCGCCAAGACCCCCGCTTCTTTCGGAATATCGTACAAATCATTCAAAATCGCCACCGCTTGCTCCGCAGAAACGCCACGCAAGGTACGGCAAAGATATACCAAACGGTCGTCGCTGCGCCGTTCCTTCAGGCTTTCGGTGAAACAGCGCCGAGCCTCATCGGTATCGCCCTTCATAGCGGCCAACTGCCCTAAATCATCATACACCTCCGGCAGAAGATTCGTCGCCTGATCCCCCACGTAAAAATCCTGATGCGGCGCCGCCTGCCATCGGCGATAAAGCGCCAATCCTCGCCGCAATTCTTGCTCTGCCCGGTAATATTCCCGCCGCTGCCACGCCGTCATGCCCTCCATCATGGCAAACTCAGGCAACGCCGGGAATCGCTTCCGCGCCATCGCAATCGCTTCATCCACCTCATCCGCTGGATGCTTTTCCAAAATCAAAAGGCGGATGAGCAAGAGATACGGATGGTTCGTCATCCCCAAAAACCGTACATCAGAGGCGATCGTCCGGCGGGCGCAGGCGATGGCTTTATCGTATTCCCCCAACCCCGAATAACAGTCCGCCAAATAAAAATTATCCGCCGGCAGTTCTCCCCGGCGCTTTTGTTCCGCCAACAGGATCTCCAAATTCCGGCGCGCCTTTTCCGCCGATACAGATTCGGCGTACCCGGTATGCATCAAGCGGATATCCGTCGCCAATTTCATTTCCAAGGGACGATGCCCCTGATAGACAAGAAGCTCATGGATCTTTCCCTCGTAGCGCAGAAACCGGCTGTTGCGAAATACCCGCAGTACGGTCACATCATCCAAATATTTGTTGTCCTGATCTGGATCGATATCGATGCGGCGGCAGAGAAAGCCGCCCACCCGGCGGTCGGGATGATAGCGCTGTATGAGGGCCAGCACCTTCGGGCAGTCTTCCGGCGGAAAATATTCATCCGCATCCAAATTGATGATCCATTCCCCCGTAGCCTGATCCAGCGCGTAATTTTTTGCTGCCGCGAAATCATTGATCCAGTCAAAGAAAACGACCTTGGCCCCGGCGGCCCGCGCCAATTCCACCGTCTGATCGTTAGAGCCGGTATCCACGACGATGATCTCGTCCGCCAGCTGCTTTACACAGTCCAGCCACTTTGGCAAATGATGTTCCTCGTTTTTCACGATCACACAGGCCGATATCTTCATCCCCGTTCCTCCCCGGCACCAAGCCCCCGCATTTCTCGCCCAAATGCCTTCGCCGCTTTCTTTTCCCTCTCCGTAACCGCGTCTCCGGCCGCCGTCCGGCGAAGCATCGCCGGGAGCAGCACCGCCAAAGCCCCTTGGCCTCCGGAAGAATCTGTCCTTTGTTCCGCCCACACGCCCAGCCGTGACATGCTCTCCGATGCTTCCAGTGACGTCGCCGCATAAGCCGCCACCCGGCCCGCCAGCCGAAAGGTCTCCGCCTCGGGCAAAGCCCTACCTTTAGCCTGCCGATCGTAGTACAGCGCCGCCTCCCGCAGCGGCGTCCGGGCTAAGGTCTGCGCCAGGTATACCGCGTCCCGCTGCTTATTGTAAACCGTATTGAAAAAAGCAATGGCGTCAGCCGCGGGAACCGCCTGCAAAAGCCCCGCCGCTGACCGCAGCAGCACCTCTTCATAAGGCGCTTCCCGCAGACCGCGGGCGTAATATTCCAGCGCCTCCCCCGCCTGCCCGCGCCAAGCAGCCAATTTCCCCAACTGCCAAAAGGCCGCCGGCAGAAAATTTTTCGCCTGCTCCCCCGCCGACACATCCGTTGTGTCTTGCCCCGTGCCTTTCTCGTAAAGTGCCACGCCCTGCCGCAAAATCTTCTCCGCTGCCGGATAGTCTTTCTGATGCCAGAGATAGCCTCCCCACATCAAAGGGAATTCCGCCAATAACGGGTAGCGCCGCGCCGCTAACCGATAAGCCGCCTCGATTTCATCCGCCGGGCGCGCCAAATGAATGAGGGATTGGAGCAGAACCGCGTAAGGGCGGTTGTTCATGCCCTGGGCTTGCAGTCGGCTCTCCACCGCCTCCCGGGCAAACCGTGCCGCCGATTCGTAATCGCCCATCCCATAGTAGCAATCTGCCAAATAGAACGCATCCCGCACCTTGGGGCCGCGGCGCTCCCGCTCCCCCAAAAGAATGGCCAGATTGCGGGCGGATTTCTGGCGGGCGACCGACGTCGAATACCCCGTATGGTAGATGGTTAAATCAGGCACGAACTCGGCTCGAATTTCCCGCCCCGCCTCGTCGGCCAGCTCTTCATGCACCGCGCCGACGTAGCGGAGCCCCGGGCGGCGGCGAAAGATCCGCCATTGAATGGAGGCCCCAAGATAAGCATCGTTCCGATCCGCATCTAAATCCACCCGGCGAAACAAAAACGCCTCTGTCTCCCCGGCGGCCCTTTCCAAAAGAGCCCGCACCACCGGACCGTCGGCGGGCAGAAAATATTCGTCCGCGTCTAAAAAAGCGACCCAATCCCCTGTCGCCTGCGCGATGGCAAAATTCTTCGCCGCCGCGAAATCATTCTGCCAGGCAAAGGAATATACCTTGGCTCCCGCCGCCTTGGCCAGCGCTGCGGTATCGTCCGTGGAGCCCGTATCCACTACGATCATCTCGTCGGCCGCCGCCTTCGCATAGGCAAACCAGCGGGGCAGATTCTTCGCTTCATTCTTGACGATCACACACGTCGACAGCTTCATTTCGGTTCCCCCAATAAACTCTTTCTATCGCCCGCTCCCCTTGCCAACGCGCAAGGCAACAGAAACTTCGCGCTCCTCAGAGCGACAGCGCTGTTTTCTCCTCGGTGCAGGAGAGGAGCATTGCTAAATTCGCCAGTGATGGGTCACGCGCATACAGCCAGCGTCCCAAGCGGGCAAAAGCGGCCGCCGTCTCCTCCGCCAGCGCCGCCGCGGCCATGGAGCGCCCGGCCAGCCGGTAGCGATCGAAGGCCGGCAGGCGTTCCCCGGCCTGCCGGTCAAGATAAAGACAGACCTCCGGCAACGGCGTCGGCAAAAGGCAGGACAAGAGAAACGCTGCGTCCTGCGGCAGCGAATAAACAGACCGCAGAAAAGCGACGATATCGACCGCTGGAAGTCCGGCCAAAAGACGCCCCACTGCCATCAATATCTCCCCTTGGTAAGGAGCGCGGCGCAGCGCCGCCACGAAATAGTCCAACGCTTCGGCGTCATTTCCGCGCTGCCGGGCCAATGATCCTAACTTCGCCAGCGCCCGCCCCCAAAGGTTCTCCCGATCATCCGCCGTCAAAATACGAGCCGGAGCCTCTTCCGCCTGGGCATATTTATCGATCCCGCGCCGAAAGTACGTCTCCGCCAGCCGATAATCGCCCGCCTGCTGGGCGCCGAGGCCGCCTAAAACGGCAAAATCACCCACCGTGGGATAAGCTTCTTCTGCGTCCGCCACCGCGGCGCGTATCTCCGCCAGCGGCCGCCCCAGGGCCACCAGCGACTGAATCAAGAGTGCGTAGGGACGGCTTTCCCGCCCCACCAGACACAGATTTGACGCAATGGCTTCCCGCGCGTACTCCACCGTCTTCTCAAAATCCCCCAGGCCATAATAACAATCCGCTAAATAAAAGGCGTCGCCCTGCTGAGGCCCGTTCTTCTTCCGCTGCCGCAGGAGGATAGCCAAATCTCGCCGAAGTTTCTCCGGCAGTACATCTCCCGAATAACCCGTATGATAGAGGCAGAAATCCGTTACCGAACGCAGCTCTCCCGCCTCCGGCCCCTGATATTCCAACACCTCATGAACCGCCCCGCGATAGCGGAGATCAGGGCGCCGGCGAAAGATCCGCGCTTGCAGAATAACGTTTCGCACCGCGCCGCCGCGGCTCATATCTAAATTGACACAGCGGCACAAGAGGCCGATGACGCGGCGATCTCTGTGGACGCGGCGGATCCACTCCCTCACTTTCGGCGCGTCTTCCGCCGTAAACGTCTCGTCAGCGTCGGGAAAAATTACCCAATCCCCCGATGCTTGCTCCAGCGCGAAATTTTTCGCTGCCGCGAAATCGTCGATCCAGGGAAAATGGAACACTTTGGCTCCCGCCGCTTCGGCAATGGAAACCGTGGCGTCAGAAGATCCGGTATCGACGACGATAATCTCCTCCGCCAGACGCTTCACTCTCTCCAGCCAGCGGGGCAGATTCTTCTCCTCGTTTTTGACGATGACGCAGGCCGATATCTTAACCATGCCCCGCGGCCTCCCGCATCCAGCCGCGATAGGAAGCGATCTCCGGCGTTTCGCCGCCCAGCGCTTCCGCCTGAGCGAAGCATTCCTCGGCACTCTCCCACTCCTGCAAGTGATAGAGGCATACCGCCACCTCCGTCCAGAAAGCGGCCGTGACCACCGGCGACTCCCCCGGGATCCGGCTGAATAGGGTGAAGGCCGGCGCCCAGCGCTCTTCCTCCATCACTTTTTTCGCCGTGTCATAGAGTTTCTCCGCAGAAAATCCTTCGGCCAGCGCCCCAAACCGGGCGATCTGACCGTCGTCTCCCTGGCGCAGGAAAACCGGCAGCAGGGCATTGAAGCCGTCCTCCTGATACTCGATCTCCTGTCCCTCGTACGCCGCCCACACCGCCGCCGCACGCGGCGGGAGCAACTGAGCACAGCGGCGGCGCAGATCCCGGGCCTCCACCCCCTCTTCCTTTTCCAAAAGCAAGAGACTGGTGACAAGCTGGGGAAAGACCTCCGCCAGTCCCGTCACCACATCGTTATAGACCGCCGCCAAATCCCCCTGCTGCGCTTTTTCATAAAGGGCAAGACGCGGCGCCGTCTTTTGAAATTCTGCCTGCAGCTGAGCGGCAAACTGCTGATAGAGGCGAATCCAACCGTTTCCCTCCGACCATCGCAGGAGATATTGCAAATCCGCCTCCTCCGGGCCGAAGAATTGACGCAGCTCCGCCGCGGTCTTTTCTATAGGGGATCCTCCCCTCATTTCGGCGTAGAGATTCAACGCCTCCTCATCATAAGGATTGAGATGCAGCGCCTGCTCCACATTCGTTTCCGCCATGGCTTTCCTTCCCTCCTGCCAGTCAATTTCCGCCAATTTTTCATATGTCCACGCGGCCATGCCCGCAAAGCGGGAAGCCTCGCCGGAGGTGTCTTCCGGCTGCCGATACAGTGCTAAAGCCCGCAAGAGGCGCGTCCGCGCTTTTGCCGCCTCCCCCAGCTCCCAGAGGATGGCTCCCTCTTCGGCCTGATATTCCGGCAGGAGAGGGAAGCGCCGCCGCGCCTCCCGTGCCGCCGCCAGGCGTTCTTCTGCCGGGCGTTCCAGCCAGCGCAGGCATTGGAGAACAAGAAAATACATGTCGCTTTGGGAACCGACGGCCTGCAAGGGTGCTGTGACGGCCATCTGCGCGTAATGGAGGGCCTCTTCCGGCCGTCCCAAGGAAGCGAAGCAGTCCGCCAAAAAGCGATAGTGCTGCGGCCCTTCCCCATGGGTCTCGATATCCGCCTGCAAGAGCGCCAAATTGCGCCGCGCCTTTTGCACCATACGTTTCGCCGAGTACCCCGTATGCTGTATCAAGAGCCGGTACTTCTCCTCATAAAAGGCCGGGAGCTGCCCGTCTTCCCCTACCAGCATCTCATGCACCCGCCCCCGGTAGTTGAGGCCCGGCCGCCGCTTAAAGAGCCGCACCGCCATGAACCGCTGAAATTCCCGCCCTCCGTCGTCTTCGTCTACGTTGGCGATCATCACCTTGACCGCCTCCGCCTCCGGGTGCAATACTTCAACTTCTGCCAGGAGAGCCCTCACCCTTTCCGGTGCCGTAAAGGTTTCGTCGGCGTCTAAGACGGCCACCCAGTCCCCCTTCGCCTTGGAAAGCACGAAATTGCGCGCCGCCGCGAAATCATCCTCCCACGGGAAATCATACACCTTCGCCCCCGCCGCCTCCGTCAGCGCCCGCGTATCATCCGCAGAGCCGGTATCGGCTACGAGGCGTTCGTCACTGTAAACCGCGGTATTTCGGAGCCAGGCAGGCATGTCCCGTTCTTCATCCCGAGCGATGAGGCAGGCCGATATCGTGATCTCTTTCTGCCGCTCTTGAATCTTTTCCCACATCCCTCGCCGCTTCTCCACCACCGCCCCCATGGCAGCATCGAATTGCAGCGGCTCTATGCCGTGATACGCAGCAAAGGCGCGAAGGGCTGCCCCGGCTTCTCGAACGGCTCCTTCGTAGTCAAAGAGATACGCCAGACACTCCGCATATTCGGCATGGAATTCCGGCAGTTCGGGAAAATCCTCGGTTGCCCGCCGGGCGACCTCCCGCCGTTCGTCAAAGGCCGCCGGATGCCGCGCCAACCGCCGCAAGAGAAGGCGATAGGAACGGCTGGCGTAGGTAGAGGACTGTCGCCCGTTGGCGATGTCCATATAAGCGTATTTCATGGCCATCGCTTCGTCATCCAGCCCATCATAAGCCTCAGCCAGCGCCATATAAAGCGTTTCCGGCTGACGGCTCTCCGCTAAATCCATGAGCAACAACCGCAGATTCCGCTCCGCTTTCCCTCGGGACAAATGGGTTGAGTACCCGGTATGCATGATCAGCAGCCGTTCCTCAGGGATGACGGCCACACGCTTCACGTTCTCCCCGTTTTCCCGGAGCTGTTCATGAATCCGCCCCTCGTAGCGCAGGGTCGGTTTCCTCCGGAAAATGCGCGGGGTGTAGACATCCACCAAGTGGGCGCCCGTGTCCGCGTCGATGTTGCGCCACTGGATGAGGAGCAGATCCGTTCCCGCCGCATCCGCCGCCTGAATTTCCTCCCGGAGATTCCCCCCGGTTTCCGGCGTAAAGTATTCGTCCGCATCTAAGAACACCACCCAGTCCGCTGTCAGCTCGTCCAAAGCGAAATTACGCGCCTCGGAAAAATCATCCTGCCACGGATGCGAAAGCACGCGCGCACCATAACTTTGTGCGATCTGTACGGTATCATCAGTGGAGCCGGTATCCACTACCAACAGCTCATCCGTCTGCCCCTTGATACTTTCCAGTGACCGCCCCAAGACCGCCGCCTCGTTGCGGACGATATAACACCCCGCAAGGCGCAGTTCACCCTTCTCGTTCATGCCGTTCCCCTTCCCGGCAAAATTTCTCGTACTTCTGCCGCGCTGTCTCATTCGTCGGATCCGTCGTCAACGCCTGCCGAAAATATGTTTCCGCTTCCGCCGTATCTCCCGCCAGCGCCGCCAATTCCCCCAGCCGCGCATAAACAACAGACGCCGTCCGCGGCGAATAATACCCTGCTTCAATGCCCTCATCCTCCGGACATTCGTAAAGCGCCGCTGCCCTTTGCAGTGAAACGCGGGCTTCTTTCAAGCGTCCCATCCCGCAGAGAATCATCCCCCGCTCACCGTAAAACTCCGGCTTTTTAGGAAATTCTGCTATCGCCCGCTCCGCCAGCGCCAGCATCTCCGCCAAATCCCAATCAAGCTGCCGCATAGATTCAATCGCCGTGTGGAAAGAATGGCTGCGCGCCGCTACCGTATCAATCGGTGAATCTAAGGATAAAATCGCGTACTTTAACGCCTTTCGATAATCCTTAAGGCCAAAATAGCAGTCGGCCAATCCTGGATAATGCTGCGGCCCCTCCCCATGCTCCGCCATATCCTTTTGCAAAAGCCGCAGATTGCGCTCTACCTTCCGGCGAATGATTCCCGAAGAATACCCCGTATGATACAGGCTGAGCCGAGCATCGGCAAATCCCAGCCGAAGCTGTCCATCGATACGCGCGATATTCTCGTGGATCCGGCCCCGATACCGTAAGGACGGTGAGCGGCGAAAAAGGCGCAGCAGGCGATCCCGCCCTATTTCCCGATGCTTTTCGTCGGCATCCATTTCCACCACCTCCACCATCACCGCGTCAAGGGACGGGCGCACGGCGTCCAGCTCCTGCACCGCGCCCCGCACCGCCGCCGGGTGCAGAAACCCCTCGTCCGCATCAAGGAAGATGATCCAATCCCCGGTCGCCGCATCCAGCGTAAAATTCCGCGCTGCCGCAAAATCATCCTGCCAAACGTAATCCAGAACCTTCGCCCCCGCCTGCGCCGCTATCTCTCTGGAAACGTCCTCTGATCCGGTATCGGCAACGATCAATTCATCGGCAAAGCCTGTCACCGTCGCCAATGATCGAGGCAGATTGGCTGCCTCATTTTTTACGATATAGCAAACCGAAATCTTCATTCCCTGGGCTCTCCTCGTTCTGGCTGAAGGGCGATAGTGCCCCTATGCAGCCGTGGCATCCTGTCTGCCTTTTATCGTTCAAAGAGCGGCGAAAAATTCACCGCTCGAAAGTTCCCAACCGCCCGCACCACGGGGCAAGAACTGTCCCGCGTCAATAAAATCATGATTTTCTGACAATCCCGCGCGCTCCAGATACGGGCGCAGCGCCTCATAGGCCGCCGCCGGCAGGCAAAAGATGAACAGCGCCCCCCGCCTCTTCTTCACCATATCCAATATCCGGCTGACGAACAGCTGCCCCTGCGCGTCCATCGCCGCCTGAAAAAGCGCGCCCCCCGCCGGCGCCAGAAGTTTGAGCAGCTCTTCCCGCCGCGCTTCCGGCCCGAAAAAAATTCTCTGCCGCCCGGCAGTTTCGGAAAATATTTGGCGGCTGTGCGCCCGCCAGCCATCATATACGCGAGCCAAACCGGCAAAGAGCCTTTCAAAGGCTGCTTCCTCCCACCATGGCGATCGCAGATAATAACGCAGAAACAGTTGATTAAAAGGATCTCCCGGCAAAAAGAAATCAAGCGCCCGCCCCGCATAATGGTAAAGGCAAGCAGACAAGGGGTGGCCAAGCCGGCGTTCCGTGACCACAAAAGCGTCATACCGCACATCCAGAGGCTGATAAGAATCAGCAAAGACCACATTTAAAATGTCCTGATCGTAGCAAAAGCAATCGGGATGCGCCCGCAGCACCTCAATGCCCGCCACCGCCAGTTCGGGAATCTCCCGCAGGCGATCCAGATCAATGAGTAAGACCCCCGAATTAAAATACCGCGCCCGATCAACCAGCCCCGCTTCCACCAGCGGCTGTGGCGCCGGCATTCCATAGGTCAGCGCGACCTCGGGAACCGCGCCTAAGACGCTGCCCCTCAAAGGCTCCGCCCAAAGCTCGGCAATATCCAAGTGAAGTACGGTATCGGAATCAAGATAAATGAGCCGATGAACCTCCGGCGGCAGGACCGCGGCCGCCAGTAAGCGGTAAATGGAAGCCGGACTGAAACGCGACGTCATAAGACCGGGCAATTTCCGATGAATCTCCGCTAATTCCTTTGCCTGCCGCTCTTCCATATCGTAAAAACAAATCGTTTGCCCCGCCGCTGCCACCAACTCTCGAAAGCGCTCGCGATTTTCCCGGCTCAGCGTCTTATCCCCGAGAAGATGGATGGTCACATTTTCTTTCGTCTTATGGAGAAGCGATGCTATGCTGACCCCCGCGAATTTACTGTACCCTCCCGAGGCATCATGGACCGCGTAAGCTACATGGATCATCAAGTTCGCCTCTTTCTCTTTTTTAGTTTTGTGCTGCTTCACATGATATTTCTATTCGCCATGAACCGCCGTTTTCCTTTACCGCCGGCAAAAACACAGAAAAAGCCCCTCCCTTGCGGGAGAGGCTTTTGAAGTCTGGTAGTCCAGATTACTGGAGCAAGCTGAGAACCGAGCTGGAGTTCTGGTTCGCCTGAGACAGCATGGACTGAGCGGCCTGCAGAAGAACGTTGTTCTTCGTGTATTCCGTCATTTCCTTCGCCATGTCGGCGTCGCGGATCGTGGACTCGGAGTTCTGGACGTTCTCGGAAGCCGTGGTCAAGTTGCTGCTCGTGTATTCGAGGCGGCTCTCGACGGCGCCGATGGTCGTCTGCTGATCCAGAGCTTTCTGGAGAGCATTGTCAAGAACGTTGATCGCCGCGTTGGCTTTACCCTGCGTCGAAACATTCAGCGTCACACCGTCAGTACCCTTAAGACCAAGAGCAACGGAACGCATATCCGTCATGCCGACCTTGATGGCCTGGTTGGCTCTCGTGCCGACCTGGAGCACGATGGAGTTGTCATCCGACTTGTTCTGGGCCCGGATGGACTCGGAGAAGTTATCGAGAACAGAGTTCGCGTTCTTGTTGATCTTGCCCGTGTTATCCGTGATGCTCATCGTGAAGCCGGAGATCTGACCGTCCGTGCCGCTGGTCGTCGCCGTCATCGTGATCGCGCTGCCCATGTCAGCCGTGTAGACCGTATTGCCCGAGCCATCAAGGCCGATCTTCGCCGTAGCGCTCGCCAAAGACAGCGCTTCCTTCAGGGTGTTAACCCCGTTGTAGGCGACCTTTTTAAGGACTGCCTCCAACGAATTGCTGCCGACCTGGAAGGTCGTGATGTAGGTCTGGCCCTGCCGAACGTAGGAAACCGTCACCTGATCCGTGCTGTGGATGTAGAGAGCCTCGCCGTTGCGATTCTGCAGATCCGTCAGAGCGGAAGCACCCGTCGTATCCTTGCTCATGCTCTCATTGGTCAGCGACGTCGAAGTCGTCGTCGTCTTGTTGTTGTGCGAGCCATCAACAAGATACTTGCCGTTGTAAGTGACGTTGGCGTTGTCATCGATCTGGTCGATGGACTGATCGAGTTCCTTCTGGATCGTCTTGCGGTCGATGTCCGTATTGGTATCGTTGGCCGCGTTGATGGCTTTTTCCTTGAGTGTCCGCAATACTTCAATCGTCGACTGTACGGCACCCTCCGCGGTGCGCATCATCGCATTGCCATTGACCGTATTTTCGTGATCCTGGTCAAGCGAACGCATCTGAACACGCATACGCTCTGAGATCGCAAGGCCCGACGGATCATCCCCGGCGTGGTTGATCTTCATGCCGGAAGAAACTTTCTGAAGGCTTTGCGCCAGCGCACTCTGATTCCGGTTGAGCGTGTTGAGGGTATTCACCGCCTCCATATTGTTTTTAACCACCATCGCCATAAAGATGCCTCCCTAAAATTCTATAATTTTTTTGCGTGATTGACCGCCCTAACACAGCGGTTTTCACTGCTTTGAAAAATATATCGTCAAAATGAATCAACAACTTAAATTATCACCTAATATATTTTCAGCAGAAAATATATTTTCTCTTTATCAGGCAGATGGGTTAATCCCCTTTGACAATTTCCGTGAAGTCCGACCAATCCTCGACCTTAAATGCGCGAATATCGCGGACGCTGTTCTTGAACCACCGAATCGAGGACAGCCGATGAATCGCTCTGTATACACTCGTCAGACCGTTCTGCATACTGCTGCTCATGTAGACGCTGCCCTGTGTCCACTCAAACCCAAGTTGCTCGAGTTCTTGGCGAATCTCATCATACGCCCCATTGTACGGTTCACCGTACTCGCGTTTCAAATCATCAATTTTAAGGTCAAAAGCAATGGCATACATGATACTGCCTCCTATAATCAAAGACTGAAATTCTCTCCAAGATAAAATTTCCGTGCGAGAGGACTTTCGGCGATCGTTTTGCTGCTGCCTTCAATGAGGAGTTTCCCTTCGCTGAGGAGATACACGCGATCGACAATATGCAGTGTCTCACGAACGTTGTGGTCTGTGATGAGGATGCCCATACCGCGTTGCCTGAGGTACTGGATGATTTCCTGGATGTCCGCAACGGCCAATGGGTCAACCCCCGCAAACGGTTCATCGAGCAGAATGAACTGCGGTTCGAGTGCAAGACAACGGGCAATCTCGACGCGACGACGCTCTCCGCCCGACAGCTCTGTACCGCGGCGGTCGCGCACATGTCCGATGTGGAACTCCTCTAGAAGGCCGTCCAGTTTATGGCGCTGCTCTCCTTTGGAAAGTTGCGTCGTCTCGAGGATGGCTGCGATATTTTCTGTTACGGTGAGTTTGCGAAAGATGGATGGCTCCTGTGTAAGATAGCTGATGCCAAGCTCTGCGCGTCTGTACATGGGATAGTCTGTGATGCGTATATCGGACAGGTAAACATCGCCGTGTGTCGGCTGCTCAAGACCGACGATCATATAGAATGTCGTTGTTTTGCCTGCACCATTGGGGCCAAGGAGACCTACGATCTCACCTTTTTTGACACGGACAGAGATGTGGTCAACGACAATGCGGCTGCCGAATTTCTTGATGAGACTGCGGGATTCGAGCTGCAAGATAAGGCCTCCCTCACTCCGTCACGGGCGTGCCGTCGTCTGCAAGATAAACGGTCATCCGGTTGCCGCGTGCCATGTTGTTCCCCTGCAGTACCCACGCATGCCCGGTGAGGACGACACGCCTGCGCGGCTCCCCTCCAAAGTAGTCCATGCGGTCGCCGCCGCCCTCAATATCACGGGGCGGACTGAGGATGTGGGTATTCCCGGTACCAATATAGTGTTCCTCTTTGAGCCACCCTTCAAGCCGATCCGCAGAAAGTGTTCCATCGGGGCTTGTAATGGTTCCACCTGTCTCCGCGAGGATGTAGTCGTTTTGTTCTGGGAAATAATCTGCCTTTGCGCCTGTAAATGTACGCCCTGCCTGTGACATATTGACATTGCCGCTGGCCTGCCAGTGTTGCCTGCTCTCAGCAAAAAGACGGTCACAGGTAAGACGCATGTCCTCGCGTGTGGCGACGACCCCGCCCTCGATGGTTCCCTCCTCGGTCTTGGTATTGTAGGTGGCGCGCTGCCCCGCGACGCGGGCACTCCCCTGTACCATAACGACATTGGTCTCAGCCGTCACGACGCCTGTCCGCGTGTCATAGGTAAGCGTGTC
>ERZ772967.103-NODE-103-length-70384-cov-30.782508_pt1 | contig 70384 bp, 65 predicted proteins | sample MGYA00511677_ERZ772967 | MGnify/ENA primary metagenome ERZ772967 (study PRJEB29015, sample SAMEA2737931) | human oral metagenome | biome: human oral; feature: human-associated habitat; material: dental | place: China | collected 2146 ...
GGTATTCATTGTAATCGCGGCGGGCTTTCTTCTGTTCCTTCCCCTCGCGTACCACCCCTTCCAAGTGCTTGATCAGGTCGTCGGCGGTCATGTTATTAATGCCCTTCATCTGGCCTCGCAGCTGCCGGACATACTCATTTGCCTTGTTGCGTAGATTCTTGGTTTTGCCGACCTTGAACACCACGATATGGTCGGCGTTGACGACGTTTGTGCCCCGCCCCTTGATGACCATGTCGGGGTCCAGTGTGCGGCCGCTCTTCTTGGCCACTTTCAGGACCCGGTCCAGCATGTGCCCGAAGATGCCTCGGTCCTGGTCCCTGCGCGGGGTCCGGGTGGTGTATCCCGGTCCAGCATGTGCCCGAAGATGCCTCTCAGGGTGGCGGCCTTCCCACTGGGCACGAGGCATCACCGCCATTCACCAGCCTCGCCATTGCCACGGCTACCCCCAGATCGTGACCGAGACCAAGGTCAGGGGGCCATGGCCGGCTTCGTCCATGCCGCTGGCAGCGTGTCTGCGAGAGAGCGGGTCGAACTGGATGTCGGTGCTCATCTGACTCTCCATCCCACAAGGTAGGGGGCGCTGACCGCCCTACTGGAGTCGTTGGACGTTCGCGTCAGATACGGCAAGAAGGGGCGGCCGTCGTTCGGCACGGAGGCTCGGATCCATGGTCAGTCGCTGAGCCACCGCCGGCCGGGATTACGTTGAGATTTGTTCTCAGGTACGGGTGAAGTGGTGACCACCAGCGTCCGTGGGGCTGGGATCGCGATGGGAGGGGCCCGGGGACGTAGCTGCGGTGACGACCGGTGTCCGTGGGGCTGGGCCTCGAGGCAGAATGGAGGATATGAACGACCCCTGGATGCGGATCGGTGACGCCGACCGTACGGCCGCCGTCGCCCGCCTTCGTCAGCACCAGGATGCCGGCCGGCTCACCGCCGTCGAATTCCAGGAACGCGAGAACCGGGCCCTGGCCGCTGGTACCCAGGCTGATCTGGACCTGATCTTCGCCGACCTGCCCCTGACCCAGGCCAACCAGACCTTCGATCTGTACCCCCACCAGGCCGTGGTCGCCTCTGCGGCTTCTGATCCCCGGCCGATACTGGTTCCCCCGCAGCCGGCCGTTCGGGTCGGACATCCGATCTCGGGCCGGGGCTGGGCGATCATCGCGGTCTGCTTCCTCGCCGGGCTCTTCCTGATCATGGCCGGCAACGGGTATATCCCGGTCTGGGCCATGAGCCTGCCCCTCTGGATCATTCCCGTGATTGTGGCGAGTTCAACCTCACGATCCAGGCAGAGGTCCAGGCGACGCGATCAGGACCGCTGACCACGCAGTTCGCGCATGAGTGCACACGAGGGGACGAGCGCCAGGCTCGTCCCCTCTCAGGCGCTACGACCAGGATCAGTGCTCGTCGTAGTGGTCGCCGTGAACGGCGTGCTTGTGGCCGTCGTGCAGGTAGTCGACGTGGTCGTCGTGCTGGACGGCCTCGTGGCCACAGCCCTCGCCGTGGGTGTGCTCGGCGACGGTGTGCTCCGCGACCGACTCGTGCTCGTCGTAGTGATCGCCGTGCAGGGCGTGACGGTGGGTCCCGTGCAGGTAGTCGACGTGGTCGTCGTGCTGGACGGCCTCGTGGCCACAGCCCTCGCCGTGGGTGTGCTCGGCCAGGGTGTGCTCGGCATGGATGTCGGTCATGAGTCTCCTTCGGATTCGTGGTGAAGCCCGAGTCCTACGGACTCCTGGGCGTGCGCCAGCGCATCGGCGATCAAGTTCGCGACGTGCTGGTCGGCAAGGTGGTAGACCACCTCCTTGCCGGAACGGACCGTTGCCACCAGGCCTGCCTGGCGCAGAGTCCGCAGGTGCTGCGACACCAGCGGCTGCGACATCCGGGCCGCCTGCGCCAGTGCGCTCACCGGGTGCGGTGCCTCGGTCAGCAACTGCAACAGCCACAGCCTCGACGGGTTGCCGAGAGCCTTGAACAGCCGAGCCGCCGCTTCGACCTCCGAGGTGACGCCCACGCCGTCGATCATGGCATACGCATAAACGGATTGCAATACGTCTATGTCCATGAGGGTTCTGGCAGGTGAAGTGGCGGGACCTGGCCCCCGCTCCGTAGGCTGACTCGGGCGGCGAATCAGGGGAGTGAACGTAGTGGACCAACAGCGCGAGGACGCCTCTATGGGGCGTACCGAGGCCGATGTGATCGTGGTCGGCGCGGGCCCGGCAGGCTCAACTGCCGCCGCCCATCTGGCTCAAGCTGGGCTGGACGTGATCGTCCTGGAGAAGTCCCGATTCCCACGCGAAAAAGTCTGCGGTGACGGGCTCACTCCCCGCGCGGTGCGCGAACTGGTGAAGCTGGGGATCGACACCTCGCCCGAGGCCGGTTGGCGACACAACCGAGGGCTGCGGATCTACGGCGGCCGGGTGAAACCCTTCGAGATGCCCTGGCCGGACCTGGCTGATTTCCCCCCGTACGGGCTGGTCTGCTCGCGCGCCGACTTCGACGATCTGCTGGCCCGCCACGCCCGTCGGGCCGGCGCCACGGTAATCGAGGGTGAGGCTGTGACCGGGCCACTGCTGGACGCTGGGCAGCGGATCTGCGGCGTGACCACCAAGACCAGCAGCTACCGGGCCCCGATCGTGGTCGCCGCCGACGGCAACTCCTCCCGACTGGCGATCCAGATGGGCCGCCCGAAGCGAGACGACCGCCCGATGGGAGTGGCCGTGCGAACGTATTACACCTCGCCGCGCCACGACGAGCAGTGGTTGGAGTCCTGGCTAGAACTATGGGATGGCCAGCCCGGCCGGTCAAACCTGCTGCCCGGGTACGGCTGGATCTTTCCGATGGGCGACGGCACCTGCAACGTCGGTCTGGGGATGCTCAACACCGCCAAGGGCTTCGGCCGCACCGACTACAAAGAGCTGCTGCGGCGCTGGGTGGAGGCCACCCCCGAGCAGTGGCAATTCCGTGAAAACTTTCGGACCACTGAGATCCGCGGAGCAGCGCTGCCGATGGGTTTCAATCGGACCCCCGCGTACGACCGGGGGCTGCTGCTGGTCGGAGACGCCGGCGGGATGGTCAACCCGTTCAACGGGGAGGGGATCTCCTACGCCATGGAGTCGGCCCGCTACGCGGCCCAGCACATCGCCGACGCTCACGCCCGCGGGGTTGGGAGTCGCTCCGCGGAACGGGCGCTGGTCGCGTACAACCAGACCCTGCGCAGCGCCTGGGGCGGCTACTACCGGCTCGGAGGGATCTTCGTGAGACTGATCGGCGATCCTCGGGTGATGCGGCTGTGTACCCGCTACGGGCTACCGCGTCGGCACCTGATGAGACTGGTGCACAAGCTCCTGGCCAACCTGACCGATCGGCCAGGACATGACCCGTACGACCGGATCGTGAACCTACTGGTTGCTCTGGCGTCGGCGGCGTGAATCTCATCGCGATTCGTGATGAGATAATCGCGGGCGACACTGTGGGGTGTTCATATAACGAGGAGCGCTGATGAACCCGTACTTGCCGATCGTGGGCCTGCTCGCACTGGCGGCTGGCTTCCTCGGCGTCTCTATCATCGCCAGCGTCTTCATTGGCCCTGCGCGATACAACCGCGCGAAATACGATACATACGAGTGCGGTATTCAGCCAACTCCGCAGCCACCTGGCGGCGGCCGGTTCCCGGTGAAGTACTACATCACCGCGATGCTGTTCATCGTCTTCGACATCGAGATCGTGTTCTTGTACCCGTGGGCCGTCGCCTTCGACCAGCTGGGCCTGTTCGCCCTCGTCGAGATGGTCCTGTTCATCGTGACGGTCCTCGTGGCGTACCTGTACGTGGTGCGCCGCGGCGGCCTCACCTGGGAATGAGGTGAGCCGAGTGGGCATCGAGGACGCCCTGCCGAGCGGGATGCTGCTGACCACCATGGACGGGGTGATCGGCTGGCTGCGTCAGGCCTCCTTCTGGCCGGCCACCATGGGCCTGGCCTGCTGTGCGATCGAGATGATGGCCTTTGGGGCGCCCCGCTTCGACGCCGGCCGCTGGGGGCAGGAGGTCTTTCGCGCCTCGCCTCGCCAGGCTGATCTGTTGATCGTGTCTGGCCGGGTCAGCCAGAAGATGGCGCCAGTGGTACGGCAGGTGTACGACCAGATGCCCAACCCCAAATGGGTGATCGCGATGGGCGCCTGCGCTTCTTCGGGCGGGATGTTCAACAATTACGCGATCGTCCAGGGCTGTGACCATTTCCTGCCGGTTGACGTCTACCTGCCGGGCTGCCCTCCGCGGCCCGACATGCTGATCGACGCCATCTTCAAGCTGAAGAAGGGCTACCCCGGGTGGGACGAATCGGTCTCACGCGGCCAGGTCGGCGCTAAACGCATTCTCAAGCTGGAAGCCCGGGAGGAGGCCGCCCTGAAGGCGCGGGCCACGATCGAGATGAAGGGCCTGATGCGATGAGCACGCCCAACCGACCCGACGCCGATCAGCCCACCGCCGACCAGCCCGGGGCACAAGTGGACACCCCTGCCGCCCCGGCCGAGGCCGTCGTGACCCGTAGCGGGATGTGGTCGCGGGGTTCCGGCGACACCAGCGGCTATGGTCGGATCCAGCGCAGCCTGGTCCGCTTCCCGCACGCCACCCGCCCGTACGGCGGCTACTTCGACGAGGTGGTCGACCGGCTGACACAGCTGCTGGGCGATGTCGACCTTAGCCATGTGGTGGTCGCCCACGACGAGCTCACAATCTTCGTCCCCCGCGACCGGATCCTGGACGTGGTGCAGGCCACCCGCGACGATGGCCTGCTGCGGTTCGAAGTCTGCGTCTCAGTCTCGGGGATCCACTTCCCAGACCTGCCGGGCCAGGAATTGCATGTCGTGTACCACCTGCTCTCGATCACCCACAACCGCCGGATCCGGCTTCAGGTCACCGTCCCCGACGACGACCCGCACCTGCCGTCGGTGACCCCGGTCTACCCGATGACCGACTGGCACGAACGCGAGACCTGGGACATGTTCGGCGTGATCTTCGACGGCCACCCGGCCCTGACCCGGATCCTGATGCCCGACGACTGGGTCGGCCATCCCCAGCGCAAGGACTACCCGCTGGGCGGGATTCCGCTCGAGTTCAAGGGCGCCAAGGTACCGCCTCCCGACCAGCGCAGGAGCTACTCATGAGCATCGACGAGACCGTCGGCACGGTGTACCTGGCCCAGGGCGGCGACTGGGACCAGATCGTCTCTGCTCAGGCTGAGCGCGGTGACGAGACCATCGTGATCAACATGGGCCCGCAGCACCCCTCCACCCATGGCGTGCTGCGGTTGATCCTGGAACTCGACGGCGAGACCGTGACCTCGCTACGGCCGGCAATCGGTTTCCTGCACACGGGAATCGAGAAGAATATGGAATTCAAGACCTTCGCGCAGGGCTCCGCGTACGTCACCCGGATGGACTATGTTGCGCCGCTGTTCAACGAGGCGGTCTACTGCCTAGCGGTGGAGAAGCTGCTCGACCTGGAAGCGCCGCAGCGGGCCCAGGAACTGCGAGTGCTGTTCATGGAGCTGAACCGGATCGCCAGCCACCTAGTGGCGTTGGGAACCGGTGGCATGGAGATCGGCGCCTTGACCATGATGACAATCGGCTTCCGGGACCGGGAGATGATCCTGGACTTCTTCGAATCGGTCTGCGGCACCCGCATGAACCACGCTTACATCCGCCCTGGCGGAGTCTCGATCGACCTGCCTGAGAACGGGTTGGCGACGCTGCGGGGCCTGATCGAATGGCTGCACAAGCATCTGCCCGAGTACGCCAAGTTCTGCAACGAAAACCCGATCTTCCAAGGCCGGATGCGTGGTGTTGCCACGCTCGACCTGACTGAGTGCATGCTGTACGGGGCTTCCGGCCCGGTGTTGCGTTCGGCCGGTTACCCGTGGGATCTGCGCAAGTCGCAGCCGTACTGCGGCTACGAGACCTACGACTTCGAGGTCCCGGTCTGGAACACCAGCGACGCGTACGGCCGGTTCCGGGTCCGGCTGCAGGAAATGTGGGAATCGCTCAAGATCGTCGAACAGTGCTACGAGCGACTCGAGAGGAGCAGCGGGTCGCCGGTGATGGTGGAGGACCCGAAGCTCGCCTGGCCGGCCCAGCTGACGGTCGGCCCGGACGGGCAGGGCAATTCGTTCGAGCATGTCAAGCACATCATGGGCGAATCCATGGAGGCGCTGATTCACCACTTCAAGACCGTCACCGAGGGTTTTCGGGTCCCGGCCGGGCAGGCCTACGTGGCGATCGAGTCGCCCAAGGGAGAACTCGGCTGCCACGTAGTCAGTGACGGCGGCACCCGCCCGTACCGGGTGCACATGCGCGACCCCGGTTTCAACCACCTGCAGTCCGCGCCGGCGATGTGCGAGGGCGGAATGATCTCCGACGTCGTGGTGGCCGTCGGCAGTCTCGACCCGGTTCTAGGAGGTGTGGACAGGTGAGTGACCACGATCACGAGACGACGCAGCCGACCTCTGAGCCCGGGCACCAGGGGCACGATTTCCCGAGCCATTTCGACCACCCGGCGATCGAGATGGGGGACCAGTCCAGCAATATCGACGAGCAGACCTATGCCGAGCTGCGGGAACTGGCCGGCCGCTACCCGCAACCCCGTTCAGCCTTGCTGCCGATGTTGCACCTGGTGCAGTCGGTGGACGGGCGGATCTCGCCGCGAGGGATCGAGGTCTGCGCCGAGATCCTGGGAATGACCACCGCCCAGGTGACCGGGGTTGCGACCTTCTACACCATGTACAAGCGCCGCCCGGCCGGCCGGCACCACATCGGGGTCTGTACCACGGCTCTGTGCGCGGTGATGGGCGGTGACGCGGTGCTCGAGACCTGCTCACGCCACCTGGGAATCGGCCCTGACCAGACCACCGAAGACGGCACTTTCTCGCTGGAACGGATCGAATGCAATGCGGCCTGTGACTTCGCCCCGGTGATGATGGTCAATTGGGAGTTCATGGACAACATGACCCCCGACAAGGCGGTACGGCTGCTGAACGATCTGGCGGCAGGGGAGCCGGTGCACTCCACCCGGGGCGCCACCATCACCTCGTGGCGGGAGGCGGAACGAGTCCTGGCCGGATTCCCGGACGGACGCGCCGATGAGGGGCCCAGCGCCGGGCCGGAGTCGCTGCGGGGCCTGCACCTGGCTGAACGGCACGGGTGGGGGGCTCCGGAAACCGCCGGCCATCGAGAGGAGCCGAGGACGTGACTGACACCCTAACCCCGGTCCTGAGCCGGAATTGGGCCGACCCGCAGTCGTGGACCCTGGCCGCGTACCAGCGTCGGGGCGGCTACCGGGCGATGCGGAAGGCACTGCTGCGGATGACCCCGGCCGAGGTGATGGACCAGGTCAAGGAATCCGGGCTGCGGGGCCGCGGGGGGGCTGGTTTCCCGACCGGGATGAAGTGGTCCTTCGTCCCCCAAGACAACCCGAAACCGAAATATTTGGTGGTCAACGGGGACGAATCAGAGCCGGGGACCTGCAAGGACATTCCGCTGCTAATGGCCTCCCCCCATACTTTGGTCGAGGGTGTGATCATCGCCAGCTACGCGATCGGGGTCCGGACTGCTTTCATCTACATCCGCGGTGAAGTGCTGCACCCGATCCGCCGGGTTCAGCAGGCAGTTGCCGAGGCGTACCGGCGGGGTCTGCTGGGACATAACATCGTGGGCTCCGGGTACGACCTGGATGTGATCGTGCACGCCGGCGCCGGCGCGTACATCTGTGGCGAAGAAACCGCGCTGCTGGATTCCCTGGAGGGGCGCCGCGGCCAGCCTCGACTGCGGCCGCCGTTCCCGGCGGTGGCCGGCCTGTACGCCTCGCCGACCGTGATCAATAACGTCGAGTCGATTGCCACGGTGCCCAGCATCATCGACCACGGGCCGCAGTGGTTCTCGGCGATGGGGACCGAGAAGTCGAAGGGTTTCACGATCTACTCCCTGTCGGGTCATGTCCGCCACCCCGGCCAGTACGAGGCGCCGCTGGGGACCACCTTGCGGACCCTGCTGGACCTGGCCGGCGGGATCCGAGAGGGCCACGAGTTGAAGTTTTTCACCCCGGGTGGTTCCTCGACCCCGATCCTGACGGCGGACAGTCTCGACCTGCCACTTGATTACGAGGCGATGGCGGCGGCCGGAACGATGCTCGGCACTAAGGCGTTGCAGATCTTCGACGAAACGGTCTCGGTGGTCCGGACCACCCTGCGGTGGGTCGAGTTCTATAAGCACGAATCCTGCGGCAAGTGCACCCCTTGCCGCGAAGGCAGCTGGTGGCTGGTGCAGATGCTGACCCGGTTCGAGAACGGGACCGCTACCGAAGGGGACGTGGACAAGATGCTCGATGTCTGCAACAACATCGGCGGCCGGTCCTTCTGCGCCCTGGCCGACGGTGCGGTGGCCTGTGTCACCAGCGCCGTCCACCACTTCCGGGAGGAGTTCGAGCAGGGGTACCACACCCCCGCCTGGGAGCTGTTCCCGTATCACCGCAGCGCCCTCTTCGACACGACGGGAGCCCCGGCATGACGGTCGCCACCCAGGACAGCGCCGATCCGGTCGAGCAGGTCACCTTGACCATCGACGGGATCGAGGTCTCGGTGCCCAAAGGCACCCTGGTGATCCGGGCCGCGGAACGGCTCGGGATCGCGATCCCACGGTTCTGTGACCACCCGCTGCTGGACCCGGTCGGAGCCTGCCGACAGTGCCTGGTCGAGGTTCCCGACATGGGCAACGGTCGGGGGATGCCGAAGCCCCAGGCCTCCTGCACCCTGGAGGTCGCCCCGGGGATGAAGGTCAACACCCAGCTCACCAGCCCGGTCGCCGAGAAGGCCCAAGAGGGGATGCTGGAGTTTCTGCTGATCAACCACCCGCTCGACTGCCCGATCTGCGACAAGGGCGGCGAATGCCCCCTGCAGAACCAAGCGATGAGCAACGGGCGGGGGGAGTCCCGCTACGGCGGGGTCAAGCGAACCTACCCGAAACCGGTTGCGATCTCGGCCCAGATCCTGCTCGACCGGGAGCGCTGTGTGCTCTGCGCCCGGTGCACCCGGTTCTCCGAGCAGATCTCCGGCGATCCGCTGATTGCGCTCATTGAGCGGGGGGCCTTGCAGCAGGTCGGGGCGTACGAGGATGACCCGTACGATTCGTACTTCTCCGGAAATGTGATCCAGATCTGTCCGGTCGGGGCCCTGACCAGCGCCGACTACCGTTTCCAGGCTCGGCCCTTTGACCTGGTCTCGACCGCCACCTCCTGTGAACACTGCGCCAGCGGCTGCACCCTGCGCGCCGACCACCGCCACTTCCAGGTGAAACGACGCCTGGCCGGGGATGCCCCCGAGGTCAACGAGGAATGGAACTGTGACGTGGGCCGGTTTGCCTTCGTCTCGGCGCGGGAACGTGATCGAATTACCTGCCCGATGATCCGCGAGTACGGGATGCTCCGGCCGGCTTCCTGGCCGGAGGCGATCGACGTCGCGGCGCGCGGGCTGCTGCAGGCTGGGACCAGCGTCGGGGTGATCACGGGCGGCCGGCTCACCCAGGAGACGAGCCACGCCTACCAGCGGTTTGCCCGGGCCGTGCTCGGCACCAACAACATCGACTGCCGGGTCCGGCCGATTTCCAGCGAGGAGGAGGCTTTCCTGGGCTCTCAGGTTGCCGGCCGGACCCTGGCCGACAGCGTCACCTTCGCCGGCCTGGAGCAGGCTCGCCGGGTGGTGCTGGTCGGGCTGGAACCGGAGGACGAGAGCCCGGCGGTCTTCCTGCGGCTGCGCAAGGCAGTTCGCAAACGCGGGCTCCAGGTGACCGTCGTGGGGCCGCTGCGTTCACGCGGCAGCGCCAAACTTGATGCCACGGTGGTAGCCACCCGCCCCGGGCAGGAAGCGGCCGCGCTGCTGGCGCTGGACGGTCTGGACGAGACCTGCGTGCTGCTGCTCGGGGAGCGGCTGGCGCTCAGCGTCGGGGCGCTATCAGCGGCCGTCATGGTGGCCGAGCAGACCGGGGCCCGGCTGGCCTGGGTACCGCGGCGGGCTGGCGAGGTCGGCGCGATCGACGCCGGCTGCCTGCCCTCGCTGCTGCCGGGCGGGCGTCCGGTGGCCGACGGGGCCGCCCGGGTCGATGTGGCCGCCTCCTGGGGAGTGGGGTCGCTGCCGTCCGAGCCGGGCCTGGATGCGGTCGCGATGCTCGAGGCTGTCGAACAGAGACAGTTGCAGGCGCTGGTGTTGAGCGGCCTGGAACTCGTCGACTTCCCAGACCCCGATCTGGCCCGGCGTGCGATTACGACGACCGGCCTGTTCCTGGTCAGTTTGGAACAGCGGCTCTCCCGGGCCGCGTACCACGCCAACGTGGTGCTGCCGGTGGCGCTGCTAGAGGAGCAGAGCGGGACCTTCATCAACTGGGAGCACCGGCCGCGGTCGGTGCGGCGGATCAACAAGGCCTCCCGGACGCCGATGACTGAGATCCGGGTCCTGGCCGCCCTGGCTGATGCGATGGGCCAGGACCTCGGCTTGCGTAATTCCCGCCAGGCTCGCGATGACCTGGCCGAGCTCGGTGGCTGGGATGGCGCCCGGGTTACCAGCCCGACCGTACGCCCGGCTGAGGACGCGGGCGACCAGCTGTGCCTGGCGACCTGGCGGGAATTGATCGGTGATTCCCGCCACAACGATGGCGCCACACAACTGTTGGCCACCGCCCGACGGCCGGTGGCGCGGATGTCCACCGCGACCGCTCAGCGGCACGGGGTCGCCGCAGCTGCCCGGATTGTCGTGCGGCGCGAGCAGCAGGAGGGCCATCGCGACGTGGAGGTCCGCCACGACCTGGAATTGGACGAGTCGGTGGTCGACCAGGTGGTCTGGCTGCCTTCGCACCCACTCCAGCAGGGACCCGAATACGATCCGAGTTTCCCCGTGCCGAATGACGAACCAGGGGAGGACCGGGTCTTCTGGGTGCCCCTGGGCCGTAGCGAGGGGACCCGGTTCGCGGCCCTGCCTGGCGAACCGGTCACGATCAGCATCGACGAGGATGGAGAACCGGCATGAATCCCCTCGAGATCGTCGGTTTTGCTCACGACACCGGCTGGATCGTCCTGCTCAAGGTGCTGTTTGTCTTCGTCTTCCTCCTGGTCATCACGATCTTCAACGTGTGGTTTGAACGGCGCCTGGTGGGCAAGATGCAGCACCGGCTAGGGCCGATCATGAACGGCCCGCTCGGGCTCGCACAGGCCGTCGCTGACGGCGCCAAGCTAATCTTCAAGGAAGACTTCCGCCCTGCCGGGACCGACAGGTGGGTCTTCACCCTAGCCCCGCTGCTGACCGGGGTGGCGGCCTTCGTCACCTGGTCGATCATCCCGCTGGCCGGTGAGGTGCCGGTCCCGTACTACAACTGGGGCGGCGGCTACTGGGAGACCTTCTATACCCGGCTCCAGCTGACGGACCTTCCGGTCAGCGTGCTGCTTTACTTGGCGATCGCCTCAATCGGGATCTACGGCATCGTGCTGGGCGGGTGGGCCTCCTCGTCCCAGTATTCGCTGCTGGGAGGTATCCGCTCGACGGCCCAGATGATCTCGTACGAGATTTCGATGGGACTGTCCCTGGTCGCAGTCTTTCTGTACGCCCAGTCGATGTCTACCTCGGAAATCGTGGAACGGCAGGCCGGGCCGATCCTGCCGCAGTTGCCGCTGATCGGCCCGATGCAGATCCCCGGCTGGTATGCGCTGCTGCTGGCTCCCAGCTGTGCCATCTACGTGATGGCGATGGTGGCCGAATGTAACCGGGCCCCGTTCGACCTGGTCGAATGTGAGCAGGAACTGGTCTCAGGTTTCATTACCGACTATTCCGGATTCCGGTACGCGATCTACTTCCTGGCCGAGTACATCAACATGGCGACGGTGTCGGCCGTGGCCACCACTTTGTTTTTCGGTGGCTACCGGGCGCCGTGGCCGGTGCCGGCGTTGATCGCCGCGTACCCGCAGTATCTGGGCTGGCTGGATCACGGCTGGATGGGATTGGCCTGGTTCGTGATCAAGGTGCTGCTGTTCATCGCGCTCTTCGTCTGGCTGCGTGGCACCCTGCCGCGACTGCGGTATGACCAGCTGATGAACCTGGGCTGGAAGTGGCTGATCCCGATCTCGCTCGGCTGGATCGTCCTGGTCAGCGTGACTCGGTACTTCCAGATCCACCGCCCTGGTGGGCTGGTGATGCTGCTGCCGCTACTGGGCCTGATGTTCTTCGGGTCCCTGGTCTGGTACGTGATTGAACGCCACCGCGAGATGATCGATCCCGACCCCGATGACGACCGGCAGGAGAGCCGGCCCCTGGATTGCCAGCCGGGGGAATTTGACCCGTTCGCCGGCGGATACCCGGTGCCGCCGCTGCCGGGCCAGGTAATCCCGGAACTGGTCGGGGTGGTACGGGGCGCAGCCGTCGACCAGCGCGGACCCGTGGAGCAGGAGGCAGGGATGCCGGAGGAGGAGCGCGGCTGATGGGGTTCTTCGACAGATGGGCCGGCTTCGGGGTGACCTTCGCCACGATGCGCCGCAAACCGTTCACCCAGGGCTACCCGGAGGGGTGGGGCGGTAAGCGGCCGAAGGAGAAAGTCACTGCGCCGCGCTACCACGGCCGACACCAGCTGAACCGCTGGCCGGACGGGCTGGAGAAATGCGTCGGCTGCGAATTGTGCGCCTGGGCCTGTCCCGCCGACGCAATTTACGTCGAGGGCGGCCAGAACACCGAGGAAGAACGGTATTCCCCGGGTGAACGGTACGGGCGGGTGTACCAAATCAACTACCTGCGCTGCATTTTCTGCGGAATGTGTATCGAGGCCTGCCCGACTCGGGCGTTGACCATGACGAACGACTTCAAACTGGCCAACACCTCCCGGGCTAACCTGATCTACACCAAGGACGACCTGTTGGCGCCGCTGCTGCCGGGCATGGAGCAGCCGCCTCACCCGCGCCGCCTCGGTGACGACGAGGACGATTATTTCCTTGGCCTGCCCGCGACCGGCGAGTCGGATCTGCGGAGCTGGACCACTGAGAAAGAGGTGGTCTCGCGATGACCACCCAACTGATTCCTCTGGTGACCCTGTCTCAAGTCGGTTTCTGGATCTGCGCCCCGCTGATGGTGTTGGGGGCGCTAGGAATGGTGGCCTTCCGTAAGGCCGTCTACTCGGCGCTAGCGCTGGCGCTGGTAATGGTGAACCTGGCGATCCTGTACGCGACCTTGGGGGCACCGTTCCTCTTCGTGGTCCAGATCATCGTCTACACCGGCGCCATTATGATGCTCTTCCTGTTCGTCGTGATGCTGGTCGGCGTCGACACCGACGATTCGATGGTGGAGACCATCCGGGGTCACAAGACGGCCTCGGTGCTGGCCGGGCTGGGCTTGGCGGTACTGCTGGTGGCCGGGCTAGCGCGGGCGGTGACCGGTCCCGCGGTCGGCGTCGACAGCGCCAACGAGGTGTACGGCGGCAACGTCCAAGGTTTGGCGGCGCTGATTTTTACCCGCTACGTGGTCGCCTTCGAAGCCACCGCTGCGTTGTTGATCACTGCTGCGGTCGGCGCGATGGTTTTCGCCCACGGCGAGCGGCTGCGGCCGCGAGCGACTCAGCAGGCCCGGGCCAAAGCCCGAACCCGGGCGTACGCGCGCGCCGGTCAACATCCCGGGCCGCGTCCCGGGTCCGGGGTCTTCGCCCGGCACAACTCGATCGACACCCCGGCCCTGCTGCCGGACGGCAGCGCGGCGCCGGCGTCGATGTCGACGGTGCTAGCCCAGCGCACCGAGACCACGGACGTGGCGACGTTGACTGCCCCGGCCACGACCGCCTTCGCCCAGGTGGCGGCGGCCCAGGACGCCGAGGAGGACGACGAGTGAATCCCGACTACTATGTCGTGCTCGCGGCGATCCTGTTCTCCATCGGCGTGGTCGGCTTCCTAATCCGGCGTAATGCCCTGGTGGTGTTCATGTCGGTGGAACTGATGCTCAACGCCTGCAATCTGCTGCTGGTGACTTTCTCCCACGTCCACGGTGGACTCGACGGGCAGGTCGCCTCATTTTTCGTGATGGTGGTGGCCGCCGCCGAGGTGGTGGTCGGGCTGTCGATCATCGTCACCATCTTCCGTACCCGACGCTCGGCCTCGGTCGACCACGCGAACCTGCTGAGGTGGTGATGGTGTCCCCGCTCGAAGTCCTGACCCCGGTCCCGGCCACCGGTTTGTTCAGCTACGCCTGGTTGATGATCGCGATCCCGCTCGTGGTCGCCGGGGTGCTGCTGCTAGCCGGCCGGGTCACCGACACCTGGGGGCACCTGCTGGCGACCGTCGCCGCGCTCGGTTCCTTCACGATCGCGCTGCTGCTGTTGCTTGACCTGCTCGCCCGACCTGAGGCCAGCCGGGCAGTCAGCAACCACCTCTTCACCTGGATTCAGGCCGGCGACTGGCGCATCGACGCCGCCCTGCTGGTGGATCCGCTGAGCATCCTGTTCGTGCTGCTGATCACCGGGGTCGGTTCCTTGATCCACATCTACGCGATCGGCTACATGGCGCACGACCCGAACCGGCGCCGGTTTTTCGCCTTCCTGAACCTATTCGTGGCGGCGATGCTGATCCTGGTGCTAGGTGACAACTACGCGGTGCTATTCGTCGGCTGGGAGGGGGTCGGGCTGGCGTCGTACCTGCTGATCTCGTTCTGGCAGGAGCGTCCGGCCGCCGCGACCGCCGGCAAGAAGGCCTTCGTCATGAACCGGGTCGGTGACGTGGGGATGACGATGGCGATCTTCACGATGCTGGCGTTGTTCGGCTCCAGCTCGTTCGTTGACGTCAACGCGGGCATGGAACGGGTGTCGCAGTTGGATACGGTTTGGCCGGGTGGGCCGTCCTGGTCCACGCTGATCGGGCTGCTGCTGCTGCTCGGGGCCTGCGGCAAGTCGGCCCAGGTGCCGTTGCAGGCTTGGCTGCTGGACGCCATGGAGGGCCCGACCCCGGTCTCGGCCCTGATTCACGCGGCCACCATGGTGACCGCCGGGGTCTACCTGGTGGTCCGTTCCCACGAGGTGTACGCCCACAGCCCGCAGGCCCAACTCGCGGTCGCGGTCGTGGGCACCGTGACCCTGCTGGCGGGGGCTTGGATCGGCTGCGCCAAGGACGACATCAAGAAGGTTCTGGCTGGTTCCACCATGTCCCAGATCGGGTACATGATGCTGGCCGCCGGGCTGGGCCCGGCCGGTGCGGCCTTCGCGATCTTCCACCTGCTTACCCACGGCTTCTTCAAGGCCACCATGTTCCTCGGTGCCGGATCGGTGATGCATGGCATGAACGACGACGTGAACATGCGCCACTACGGGGCGCTGCGCCGGGCCATGCCGTACACCTTCTGGACCTTCGCGATGGGCTACCTGGCGATCATCGGTTTCCCGATGTTCTCCGGCTTCTACTCCAAGGACCACATCGTCGAGGCCGCCTTCCACGCCCAGCCGGTGCTCGGGTCCTTGGCCTTGGCCGGTGCCGGCGTGACCGCCTTCTACATGACCCGGCTGATGCTGATGACCTTCTTCGGCCGGCAGCGTTGGCGCGAAGGGGTCCACCCGCACGAGTCCCCGGCGGTGATGTGGCTGCCGCTGGTGCTGCTGGCGATCCCCTCGGTGGCGGCCGGGGCGCTGCTAAACGGCTGGATTGGGCGCTGGCTGGAGCCGGCGATCGGCGCCGACCCGGGACCCGCCCACGGCTGGGTGCCGCAGATCACCCCGATCGGACTGGCCACTATGGCGGTGGTCGCGGCCGGGGTGCTGGTGGCGTACCTGATCTTCGGACGCCGGCCGGTGCCGGTGATGCCGATGTTCAGCGGCAACCCGCTGATCCAGATCGGCCGAAAGGATCTGTACGGCGATGCCTTCAACGAGGCCGTCTTCATGAAGCCGGGCCAGCTACTGACCCGGGCCGTGGTCGCGGTCGATGAGCATGTCGTGGACGGGGCCGTGCTCGGCGGGGCCGGGCTGGCGTTCAGCGCCGGAAAGACTGCCCGGCAGCTGCAGAACGGCTACGTCCGCTCGTACGCGTTGATGCTCGTGATCGGCGTCGTGCTGCTGGGTGTAGTCCTCGTCGTCAACCGGTTGGTCTGAGAGGGGAACTGCGATGATCTGGCTTACCCTGCTCGCGCTGCTCCCGCTGGTCGGCGGGATCGTCGCCGGCCTCGTCAGGGGCCGCGCCGGGCGGACTGTCGGGCTGTTGGTCAGCCTCGTCACCTTGGCGCTAGCCGGATACCTGGCGGTGCTGCACTTGTCCGGAACGGACCTGTCAGAACAGGTCCCGTGGATCCCAGCCTTCGGCGCCTACTACGCCCTCAGCCTGGACGGGATGGGGCTGCTGATGGTGCTACTGACCGCGCTGCTAGTGCCGGTGGTGCTGATCGCCGAGCGGCACCGCGATGACGAGGGCCGCTGGTCCGCAAGCACCTTCACCGCGTTGGTGCTGGTGTTGGAGTCATTCGCGCTGTACGTCTTCCTAGCCGCTGATGTGCTGGTCTTCTACATCGTCTTCGAGGTCACCTTGATCCCGATGTACTTCCTGATCGCCGGCTGGGGCGGACCCGAGCGGGCCCGGGCGGCAGTGAAATTCCTGCTGTATTCCCTGGCCGGGGGCCTGGTGATGCTGTTCGGCGTAGTCGGCCTAGGATTCGCCGCGGCCCAAAACGGGCTGCCGAGCTACCTGCTGTCGGACCTGACCCAGGTGGGGATGAGTCCCTGGCTGCAGACGGTGTTGTTCTGGTCGTTCTTCGTCGCCTTCGCGATCAAAGCCCCGATGGTGCCGGTCCACACCTGGCTGCCGTCAACAGCTGAGCAGGCCAGTCCCGGCACCTCAACCCTGCTGGTCGGGATCCTGGACAAGATCGGCACCTTCGGGATGATCAAGTTTTGTCTGGCGCTGTTCCCAGCCGCCTCGGCCCGCTTCGCCCCGTACATCGTGGCGCTGGCGGTGGTCTCGATCCTGTACGGGGCGATCGCCGCGATTGGGCAGCGGAATCTGTACCGGCTGGTCGCCTTCACCTCGGTCAGTCACTTCGGCTTCATGGTGCTGGGGATCTTCGCCTTTACCACTGCCTCGGTGCAGGGCAGCGTGATCTACATGCTGAACCACGGCTTCTCGACCGCGGTGCTGTTCCTAGCGGTCGGCTACCTCGCCAGACGCCGCGGCAGCGCCGAGATCACAGACTTCGGCGGCGTGATGCAGGTGGCGCCGGTCGCTGCTGGGGTACTCCTGGTCGGGGGCCTGGCCGGCCTCTCGCTGCCCGGCATGGGTAGCTTCGTGGGGGAATTCCTGGTGCTGGCCGGGGCTTGGAGTCGGTGGCCGTGGGTCGCGGCGATCGCCACGGCCGGCATGGTGCTGGCCGCCTTGTACATCCTGATCATGTACCAGCGAGTCGCCACCGGCCCGGTGACCGAGCAGACCCGGACTTCGATCAGCCATGACCTGACCGGGCTGGAGCGGCTGGCGATGGTCCCGGTGATCGGGGCGCTGCTGCTGGTCGGGTTCTTCCCGAAACCGGTGCTGGACATGGTGGCCCCGGTCGCGAGACAGGCTGTCGCGTCGGTCGGCCAGACTGATCCGGTACCCGCCGTAGGAGGCAAGCGATGACCCCGGCCGGCGACATCGGCGCTGCGCTGCTCAGCCCCGTCCTGATCGTCTTCGTGAGTGCCTGTCTGGGCGTGCTGATGGAGGCCTTCGTGCCGCGCCAGCTGCGCGACGAGGCCCAGGCGATCGTCTCGGTGGTCGGCCTGCTGGCCGCCGGGGGACTGCTGTGGTGGCGTTGGGGTGAGCAGTGGCGTTCCCCTGTCGGGGCCGGCTCGCTGGTGGTGGATGGCCCGACCCAGCTGTTCTGGGCGCTGGTGCTGATGTTTTCGCTGCTGAGCGTGTTGCTGTTCGCCGAGCGTCAGCTGTACGGCGGGGTGAGCGCTTTTACCCCGATGGCCGCCGCAGTGCCCGGCTCGAACACCGAACGAGACGCGATGTCGGCCCGGATGGAACATACCGAGGTCTTCCCGCTGCTGCTGTTCGCGACGACCGGCATGCTGTTGTTCCCGGCCGCGAACGACCTGCTGATGCTGTTCGTGGCGCTCGAGATCTTCTCGCTGCCGCTGTACCTGCTGTGCGGGCTGGCTCGTCGTCGGCGGCTGCTAAGCCAGGAAGCAGCCCTCAAGTATTTTCTGCTGGGCTCGTTGTCGAGCGCGATCTTCCTATTCGGGGTGGGGCTGCTGTACGGCTATGCGGGCGCCTTCTCATTCTCGGCGATCGACGCCGCGATCAAGATCGACCACCAGGGACAGGCGCTGCTGCTGGGCGGGATGCTGATGGTGATGGTCGGCCTGCTGTTCAAGGTGGGCGCGGTCCCGTTCCATTCCTGGACTCCTGATGTCTACATGGGTGCCCCGACCCCGGTAACCGCCTTGATGGCGGTCTGTACCAAGGTCGCCGCGGTCGCGGCCCTAGTACGGGTGCTGTACGTGGCGCTGGGCGCGATGCGCTGGGACTGGCAGCCCCTGGTTGCCGGGATCGCCGTGATCACTATGGGTTTGGGCGCGGTGCTGGGTGTCGTACAGCAGGATGTGAAACGGATGCTGGCGTACTCCTCGATCGCCCATGCCGGTTTCCTGCTGACGCCGGTCGCCGCAGCGCTTACCCCCGAGACCGGCTTGCCGGCCGGGCAGGTCGGCAGCGTCTCCGCGATCGGCTTCTACCTGTTGGCGTACGGCTTCGCCACCCTCGGGGCCTTCGGCGTCGTGACCATGGTGCGCAACGCGGTGGTGGAGGAGAACACGATCAGCTCCTGGGCTGGTCTAGGCCGCAGGCATCCGTGGCTGGCGGCGGTGATGACGCTGTTCCTGCTGAGTTTCGCCGGGATCCCGCCGACGGCCGGCTTCATCGGCAAGTGGGCCATCTTCAGCGCCGCCTGGCGTGGCGGCTACTGGTGGCTGGTGCTGGTGGCGGTGCTGATGAGCCTGGTCACGGCGTACTTCTATCTGCGGCTGATCGTGGTGATGTACTTCCAGGAGCCGGCCGAAGATCCAGCACAGGCCGGAGCGCCAGGCTTGGCCACGATCATCGTGGTGGTAGTGTCCGCAGCTGCGAGCCTGGTTCTGGGACTCGCCCCCGGATGGGCGCTGAGCCTGGCTGCCTCTGGGGTACAACTGCTGAGGTGACCGTGACCGAACCAGACCAAGGATTCCACGACTGGGTACGGCTGCGGCTGTCTGCGGTCGAGGACCGGCTGCAGCCGGCGACCAGCGGTAACACCCCGTTCGTGACCGAGGTGGCGCGTCACCTCACCCTGGCTGGGGGTAAGCGGTTCCGGCCGATGCTGGTGGCGCTGACCGCCGGGATCGGAGCCGACCGGGGGACCGTGGTCGACGACGACCGGGTGGAACGGGCGGCGATGGTGGTCGAGTTGACCCATGTCGCCTCGCTCTACCACGACGACGTGATGGATTCGGCTGAGTTACGCCGCGCGGCGCCCTCGGCGAACGCGGTCTGGGATAATTCGGTCGCGATCATGGTGGGGGATTTGCTCTTTGCCCGGGCTTCCAGCATCGTGGCCACTCTCGGCGTCGACTATGTCGCGGTCCAGGCCGAGACCTTCTCCCGGCTGGTGCAGGGCCAGATCGCCGAATTGTTGGGTGCCCGGGGCCGGGACCAGCTGGACCACCACCTTGATGTGGTGGCCGACAAGACCGGCTCGCTGATCGCCACCTCCGCTCGTTTCGGCGGCATGGTCGCGGGGCTGGAGCCGCCGCTGTTGGATGCCCTGGCCCGTTTCGGTGAGGAGATCGGGATCGTCTTCCAGCTCTCGGACGATCTGATCGACATCACCAGTGAGGTCTCCGGGAAGACCCGCGGCACCGATCTGCGGGAAGGGGTGCTGACGCTAGCCACCCTGTACGTGGCCCGCGGCGACGTGCCCGCCACCGAAGAATTGCGTGATCTGGTGTCGCGGCCGTTGTCGGATCCGGAGGTGGCCCGGGCCTTGGATCTGCTGACCGATCATCCGGCCGTGGAGCGAGCGCGGGCGGAGATCACGCGCCGGGCCGAGGTGGCTCGTGGCCACCTCGCGGCGGTCCCGGACGGGGCCGCCAAACGAGGCCTGCTGGATCTGTGTGCGATGGTGGTCACGCGCAGCTCCTGAGCCGCAGTCTGGACCTGCTGTGATGGCAGGGGATCTGGGCTCAAGCCGGCGGTGGCGTCGCAGACCTGTGATGTTGGTCGCGGGGTGGACTGGCCAGGAGCCCCCCGGCACTGCCAAGATGGCCTCATGTACCAACGCCAGGCAATGCGGTACGGGGCCCTGGGGGTGCCCGTTGTGCTGGCGCTGCTCGGTCCGGTCGTGTTGTCGGTGGTCGGCCCACCGGCGATCGTGGGCACCACCGTCACCGTGGACTCGCAGCACACCAGTTCGGAACCCACCGCGCAGCAGACCTCGCCGCCTACGCTTCCCCCCGCGCCAACGACGGTCGCTACCTCGAACCCGACTGTCCCGGCGGCCGCGCCAACTTCGGCCGCTGCTACCACTCGCAGGGCCGCAGCCACATCGAAGGCCCCGCGGCGGGCCTCGGTTACCGCCCGGGCTCCGGAACCCGCGGCCACCACATCCCTGGCTCCGCCTCCGCCGGCCCCGCCCCAGCAACCCCCGCAGACCCATGATCGTCGAGATGACCGGGACCGACGCCGCGACCATTATCGACATCGACACCGGCACCGGGATCGGGACTGGCGCCATGACCGGCACCGCGACTGGGACGACTGGGATGACCGGGGCTGGGACGACGAGGACGATGACTGATCGTGACCGGTCCTCGTGCTGCGGCAGGCGCGGCTCGGGTGCGGATCACCGCGTGGACCTCGGCCGTCGTCGCCATGGTTCTGCTCGCGGTCACGCTGCTAACGTACGCGCTGATGCTGCGCCAAGTAGGTGAGCAGGCGAACTGGACCATCGAACAACAGCTGCGGGAACTGGAGATCTTCGCCCGAGACGGTGTCGATCCGAGTACCGGGCAGCGGTTCAGTTCGATGCCTGCCCTGATCCAGGGTTTCGTCACGTCGCAGACCCCGTACCCGGGGCAGGCGATCATCGGGATCGCCGGTCCTGACCAGACACCGGTGGTTGCCGACGCGACCCCGCAGGATCTAGGACGGCGGCTGGCGGCTGACCCGGCGCGCCTGGCTCGGCTGCGGGACATGCCCGAGGCCTCTGGGATTATCGACAGCGACCAGGGCGAGCTCCGCTGGGGACGCCAACAGGTCCAGATCCAGGCCGCAGACGGCAAACAGACCGGGCTGGTGCTGGTGGTCTGTTTCACCCAGCCTGAGCGGCGGCTGGCCCGGCAGCGGGCGCTGGTGGTGGGCCTGGTCTCGATGCTCGGCCTGGCAGCGGTGACCGCCGCCACCTGGGTGGTGTCCGGCAGCCGGCCCACCTGGTTTGCCCGGATCGGTGTCCGGGAACGGTTCACGCGACTGCGAGATCGGGTGCTCGCCTGGTGGCCCCGGGCCGGCGGGTCGACCTGGTCTTCTCGGATCGGCTGGCGTCGGGAGCACGCCAGACTCGCGCAACTGCAGGATCAGGTGAACGAGGCGTACGCCTCCCAGCGCCGGTTCCTGGCCGAGGTGCAGGCCTGGTTCGCCGCGCCCCGGCGCCGGATCGGGAGGGAACTCGTCACCTTGGAGGCCGACGACCTGGGGCCTGAGCAGCGCACCCAGGCGGCACGTCGTGCCCGCGGCGAGCTTGATCTGATGGGTACCACGCTGCGTCACCTGGAGCTGCTGGTCCGGCTCGGTCAGCCCGGGTCGGTCAACCGACGCCCAGTCCAGGTCGGGGACTTGATCCGGGACCTCTTTGCTGAGATCTCGGCCGATGACCCAGCCCGGTGGCGGCTGTTGCAGGTCGCCGAGGTGGAGGCTTGGATCGACCCGGTCTGGATTGCGGACGCGGTGCGTCAACTCGCCATCGGCGCTGACACCGAGACAGCCCCGCGGCGCGTTATCGGTCTGGGTCTGGCCCGCTGCTCCGACCGGGAAGGCTGGTTCGAATTGTGGGTGGTCAGTCCGGGGCATCCGGTGGCCACCCAGCAGGTACAGGCGGCGCTTGAGGATCCCGACACGGATGCCGTCGGCGCCACCCAGAACGGGATGGGGCTGGGGGTGGCCGTAGTCCGAGCGGTCGCCGACGCCCACGGCGGGCAGGCCTGGCTGCGGACCACCAAAACCGCGACTCGGGTCGGCCTGCGGCTTCCGGTCACGGTCGACTCGCCAACGGTCCCGGTCGCCGGGACCGGTCAGAACCAGCGCCTTGATCCCACCCCTGCGGCTGTGGCCCCTGACCCGTCGCCGGCCGGGCCCGATTCTCCCTCCGGCTTTGTGCCGGGCTTCGCCTCTGCTGATGGTGCAACACAGCCGGCCATGACGATCCTGACCGGATTTGAGCGGCCAACCGGGCCGGAACCGGGTATCGCCGGTTCCCCGGCCACTCCCGTACGGGTCGGTTCGCCGTGGGGCAGAACCGTACGGCCGGAGGCGGGACCGCCTGAGGCGCCGTCGTACTGGAGCCCGTTGCCCGACGATTTGCCGCCTGGGCCGGTGAGCCCGCAGCTGCCGATTACCCGTGTGGAACCGGCCAATGTCCGGTCTGATCCGGGTGCCGCGCAGCGCTCCCGGGGCCGAGCTGAGGCGCCCGCGCCGCAGCGGCAGAGCCTGGCGGCTTTGGCTAACCGGGCGGCGCCGCCCAGATTCGCGATTACCCCGGTGCGCGGCGAGATCGAGCCGGAGCCTACGGCTCGACCCCGGCGGGCGGCGGTGACGGTGCCCGACCGGGAGTGACCGGCAGCGCCCGCTTGTGCGCGGTGCGCCGGTACCAGCCTAGGATCGTGCTTTCCGCCTCCGCTGAGACCGGCCGACCTTCGAGGTAGTCGTCGATCTCGGTGTAGCTGACGCCCAGCGCCACCTCGTCGGGCTGCAGCGGCCGGTCGCTTTCCAGGTCGGCGGTGGGGGTTTTCTCGACGAGTCCCGGTTCGGCCCCCAGCCAGGTGGCGAGCTCACGGACCCGGCGTTTCGGCAGACCCGCCAGTGGTGTCACATCGGCCCCGCCGTCGCCGTACTTGGTGTAGAAACCGACCACCGCCTCAGCCGCCTGGTCGGTTCCGACTACCAGCATCCCGCGGGCCCCTGCTACCGCGTACTGGGCGATCATCCGCTGCCGGGCCTTCACATTTCCTTTCACGAATTCGGTGAGGCCGGTCGCGGCTGTGCCCTGGTTGGCGACCAGCTCGTCCCAGATCGCGTCGGTGGCTGGGCCGATGTTGACCGTGATCGATTCGTCCGGTCGGATGAAATCCAATGCCCGCTGCGCGTCGACCTCATCGTGTTGCACCCGGTACGGCAGCCGCATCGCCACAAACCAGGCCGGGAGGCCCTGCTCACGGGCCCGTTCGCAGGCGAGTTGCGTCAGCCGGCCGCCGACGCTGGAGTCCACCCCGCCTGAGATCCCTAGCACGTACCCTGCGGCGCCGGTGCGGCGTAGGTAGTCGACCAAGAAACCGACCCGATGTTCGACCTCTCGTTCGGCGTTGAAGTCGCGGACCACCTCCAGCTCGTTGATGATCTGCTGCTGTTGGGCGCGGTCTGTCATGCGCCGATGGTATGCAGCCCGCCGGCGCTGCCACAGTGCGGTACCGGGACGTCCGCCCGTACGGTGGGATGGTGAGTGACCTGGTGATCGGGACCGACGGTCTAGCCCGGCCGCGCTGGGCGGCCGGCGACGAGCTGCTACGCACCTACTACGACACCGAATGGGGGATGCCGGTCCACGACGAGCGGGGCGTGTACGAGCGGATCTGCCTGGAGGTCTTCCAATGCGGCTTGTCGTGGGCGGTGATCCTGCGCAGACGAGCCGCCCTGCGCCGTGCCTTCGCCGGCTTCAATCCGGACCACGTGGCTGGTTTCGGCGTCGACCAGGTGGAACGGCTGCTAGCCGACCCGACGATCATCCGAAACCGAGCCAAGATCGAGGCGACCATTCACAACGCGGCCGCTACGATCCGGCTGCGCGACCACGGCGGCCTGGCTGGCCTGGTCTGGTCGTACCAGCCGACCCAGACCCCCGCCCCTAGCAGTCTCGCCGAGATTCCTACTCGTTCGCCCGAGTCTCAGGCCCTAGCGAAGCGATTGCAGCGTGAAGGTTTCCGTTTCGTCGGCCCGACCACGATGTACGCGTTGATGGAAGCGATCGGGATAGTTGATACTCACCTGCTCGGTTCGCACCGCCGCGGCAGCTCCGGGGTGTGGTGACTGCTATGAAAGCAACCGATGACCACGGTACGATCGGCTTGTTGGGATCACTTCGGTGTGCAGGCCTCTCAAGGAGAAACGAATGACGACTGTCCAGCGGCCAGATTCGATGGCACAACCCAGCGCCCGCACTTTTCCATTGGCTCAGCTAGTTGATCTCCTACGGCAAGGGTCGGTCAGGGTCCCACATTTCCAGCGGGGCCTGCGGTGGAAGACCGCCGATGCGGTGTCGCTGCTCGACAGTGTGCTGCGAGGTTTTCCCATTGGCAGCCTTTTACTGTGGAGGCAACGGGCCGCTGATGGTGAAGTTCGGCTTGGGGGTGTCGTCATTCATGCGCCGGAACAGACTGAAGCCTTGTATGTCGTTGATGGCCAGCAGAGAGTGACGACTTTCCTTAATGTTTTTGATGCGAAGTGTGGTCGCGAAGGAGATTTTGCGCTGGTCTATGATCTGAAGCAGCGACCATTCCGGGTCCGGGCGCGTAGACGGAGAGACTCGGATGAGCATGTCATTCCACTTCCAGTGCTCTTCGAGTTGAAAGAGGTTTTGCGCTGGGTGGGCGATCATCCCGAATACGCTGACTATGTCGATGAGATCAATGGCGCCACACAACGACTGCGTGAGTTCCATGTGCCAGCATACGTTGTTTCCTCCGAGGACGACAAGGTTCTGCGCGAGATCTATGATCGCATGAACAGTTCGGGTAAGAGGCTAAGCCGAGCTGAGGTTTTTCGAGGGCTCTTCGCTCGGAGGGAGTCTGATTCTTCGGGAACCGATCTTGCCGTCATCTCGCAGGATATCAAAGAGAGGCTTCAGTGGGGAACTATCGACCAGGATACCGTCCTGCAGGCTTTTCTGGCGCGCCGTGGGGCAGACACCTACCGAGATATCCATCTAGAATTCGGGCGTGAGCGTAGAAAGGAAAGCGATTTCCCGAGTGAAGACCAGAGCGGCGCTCAGCAGGCGACTCTCGAAGCACTGGAGTCCGCTATCCGTTTTCTTCGGGAAGAGGTGGGCGTACCGCACTTCACATTCCTGGCATATCGCTACTTATTGGTCGTTCTGACCCGATTCTTTGCGCACTTTCCAGAGCCGCAACCGCGAAACCGAGAACTCCTGATTCGGTGGTACTGGAAAGCCGCTCTCGTAGGGCCGGCGGGAAATACGACCGGGGTTGCTCGAGAGTTGATGAAGTGCGTTACCCCTGGAGCTGAAAGTACATCGGTTCAGAATCTTCGGGAGCAGGCTTCAAAGAAACCTCAGTATTTTCCAAATATCAATAGTTTCCGAGCCAATTCGGCGGCTGGTCGTATTATGCTGTGCGCACTGTGGACGCTGCGAGGGCAATCTCCTGATACGGGGGAACCCTTCGACTCCTCTGATCTTGTGGAGGAGATCGGGGATCGGTCAAGTCCGGGAGCGGCCTGTCCCGAAATCTTCGCGAGGAATAGCTTGCCGCAAGGGTTGCGCAATTCCTTGGGGAATCGGGTGATCATGCCAGGCATTCCGTCAGAAGTGGTAAATCATCCCATGAGATGGGGGGAAGGAGTCCGTCAGTCTCACTGGCTTGGACCCGGAAAGGATCCAGAGAAGCTGGTCTTCGAGCGTGGGGAGGAACTGAATGCGTATATTAAGTCTTTCCTGGAATCTCGTATGCAAGAGGGTCTTGATCATTCGGCTCCGCTGGACTCGTATGACTTCGACGATGAGGACGATATCCCTGAGAGTGAGACCTGGTGATCGAGACCTTTCGGGTGTTGCTCGGAGGGCGAACCGTGGCCCGGCTGTTTGCGCGTGGGGATTACACCTGGTTGGAATGGCAGGAGGGTTATTGGGAGGACCCGCACCGGCCGATCCTGGGGCTTCGTTTTGAAGATGATCCGCGGGCCCGGGTGGCGGCGGCATTACGGCTTCCGCCGTGGTTCTCGAATCTGCTGCCGGAAGGGCGACTACGCGAATGGGTGGCTCGGGATGCCGGCGTCAATGAGCAGCGCGAACTGCGACTACTGGTCCGGCTCGGGCGGGGACTTCCCGGTGCGGTTATGGTCGAGCCCAGTGAGGACGTGGACCCGACCTGACAGCCGGATCGGGTCGAGGTGGCGCTGCCGCGGTCAGACGACGCCGGGCCGCTGCGGTTCAGCTTAGCCGGGGTGGCTCTCAAGTTCTCCCTGCTCCAGAAGCAGGATCGGTTGACCCTACCGGCGGCTGATCAGGAAGGCGACTGGATCGTCAAGATGCCAGACGCCGGCTATCCCGACCTGCCGGCGAACGAATACGCGATGATGACCCTGGCCGGGCAGTGCGGAATCGAGGTTCCCGAAGTCCGGCTGTGACACCGAGAAGACCCGCCGCCCTTACCGGAACCGGCCTGGCCGCAGGGCCAGGAATGGGCTTATGCCGTACGACGCTTCGACCGGGACGCTCAGCGGCGCATCCACATCGAGGATTTAGCGCAGGTGCGTGGCTTTTACCCGGAGCAGAAACACAAGGGGTCTTTTACGACCGTCGCTGCGTTGATCTATCGAGACCATGACGAGGCCTCGTACCTGGAGTTCGTACGGCGTCTGTTCTTCAGCTGGGCGATCGGGAATGGTGATCTGCACCTGAAGAATCTGTCGCTGATCTACCGCGACCCTCGCCGACCGGTCCTGTCACCCGCCTATGACCTGGTGTCGACGGCGCCTTACCTCGATTCCGACGATCTGGGCCTCAAACTCGTCCGGTCACGGCGTTTCGACGACGTCAGGCCCGCCTCGTTCGAGATCCTGGCCGATCGGATCGGAGCACCGGTCGACAAGACCAACCAGGCTGTGGCCGAGGTCGCCCAACGGCTGAGCAGGGCCTGGGCCGAGCCTTCCGACTGGCTGGAGCGGCTTGCCCGGCATCGGGCCTGGCTGGACCACCGGATCCCGCAGATCTGCCACCGTTTCGCAGGCTGATCCTCAGCCGCTCCTATCACCAGATGGTGACTCGCTGTTCGGGTGGCAGATAAAGCTGGTCGGTCTCCACCACGTCGAAGGCGGTGTAGAAGTCGTCCAGATTCCGCACGATCTGGTTGCAGCGGAACTCCGCCGGCGAATGCGGGTCGGTGGTCAGCCGCTGCAATACCAGTTCGTCGCGAGACTTGCTGCGCCAGATCGTGGCCCAGGAGAAGAACAGCCGCTGCAGCCCGGAATACGAGTCGATCGGCTCGATCGGCTCGCCGCCGGCCAGCCGCCAGGCCTTGATTGCGATCGCTAGCCCGCCCAGGTCGCCAATATTCTCCCCGATGGTGAGTCGACCATTCACCGTACGGCCGGGGGTCTGCCGCGGCTCCAGCACGTCGTACTGGTCGATCAGCGCATGGGTTCGTTTCTCGAAGGCGGCCCGGTCCTCGTCGGTCCACCAGTTCCGCAGCCGCCCCTCACCGTCACAGGTAGAGCCTTGATCGTCGAAACCATGGCCGATCTCGTGGCCGATCACAGCGCCGATCCCGCCGTAGTTGACCGCGTCGTCGGCGTCGAGAGAGAAGAACGGCGGCTGCAGGATCGCAGCCGGGAAAACGATCTCATTGCGCAGCGGGTGATAGTAGGCGTTCACGGTCTGCGGGTACATCAGCCACTCGTCCGGGTCGACCTCGCCGCTCAACTTGGACAGGGCATGATCGGTCTCAAAGGCGGCCGCACGCAGCACATTGCCGACCAAGTCACCCGGGCGTACCACCAGGGCGCTGTAATCGCGCCATTTCGCCGGGTAGCCGACCTTGGGCCGGAAATTGGCCAATTTGGTGAGCGCCTCGGCCTTGGTGTCGTCGCCCATCCAGTCCAAGGCGGTGATCGACTCCCGGTACGCGGCGATCAGATTCGCCACGATCTGATCCATCCGCTCCTTGGCGGCGGGGGTGAAATGGGTACGGACGTAAATCTTGCCGATCGCCTCGCCCATCACTCGCTCCGCCAGGGACACCCCGCGCTTCCAGCGCTCCCGCAGCTGCGGGGTGCCTTGCAGGGTGCGTCCGTAGAAGTCGAACCGCTCGTCGACGAACCGCGCCGACAGGTACGGCGACATTGATGACACCACCTGCCACCGGGCCCAGGAACGCCAGGCGTCGAGCCGGTCCGCGGTGAGCAGCGCCGCCACCTCGGTGAAGAACGTCGGCTGGCTGCTGACCACCTCGTCGAAACGGCCCCGCATCTCGGCCCCGTCAAGGATCCGCTCCCAGCCGAAACCGGGCGCCTCGGCAACCAGGTCGGCGAGGCTGCGCAGGTTATACATCTGGCGCAGATCCCGGGTTCGGACCCGGTCCCAGTGGCAGCCGGCGATCTCGGTCTCCAGCCGGAACACCGCATCCGCCTGCCCGCCCGGGTCCGCCAGCCCAGCCAGCGCCAGGCTGCGTTCGACGTGGCGGCGGTAGTCGTCGCGGATCTCGGCATGTTCTGGCTCGTGATAGTACGACTCGTCCGGCAGCCCCAGACCGTCTTGGCTGGCGAAGAAGACGTATCGACGCGGATTGCCCGGGTCAGCTTCGACATCGCCAGCAAGCAAGCTGCCCACGCCGTGACGCAGTGACCAGCCCAGGTGAGATTGCAGATCGGCCACCGAGGCGATCTGGTCGACCCGGTGCAGCAGCGGGAGTAGCGGCTCGGTATCCAGCTGCTCCACCCGGTCGGCATCCATGAAGTCTGCGTACAAGGTGGCGAGGCTGATTTCCTCGTCGCTCAAGGTGGTGGGGTCGGCCGCTGCCAGATCGGTCAGGATCGCGTGGACGGCTTTCTCCGAGTCGTCCCGGAGCCGGGTGAAGGCCCCATCCATGGGTTTGTCGGCAGGGATCTCGGTGGTCTCCAGCCAGTGTCCGTTGACGTGGCGATAGAGGTCGTCCGCGGCCCGTACCGAGGGGTCGAGGTGCTCGAAGGGGATGGCAGTCACATGGACATCCTAATGGCGACCCATTTGGGGGCTTCCACCGGACAGATCGTGGTAGCAACCCAGGGAGGTATTCAATCCCACTAGCCCCAGGTTCGCCAGGGCCTGGCCGGCTCAGGCTGCAGGGATCGGCCGGGAGGCCAGGTGGGCTGCTGTGGGCGGCGGGCGTGACCCAGGTGAGTTTGGCTGGCGTGCCCAGAGCCGGCTGGTCTCGACCAGTTCGAAGGGTGGGGGCGGGCGTGACCCAGGTGAGTTCGGCTGGCGGGTTCAGCAGATTTTCGGTGCCGGGAAAGCGATTTCCCGGCCCTGGCTGAGGGGTGGCCGGAGGCCGATCGAATGCCTATCCGGCGGGCTATCGGCCCACGAAATCGGGTATGGGGGAGACGGCAGGAGCGAGAATGGTGACCGGGCGGGTGGGATAGCGGTCGCTCATGGCTCGCCAGGACATGATGAAGGCCGGTACGCGGCCGTTGTGGGAACATGACCTTCCCCGGGTTGCTGCCACGGCTGAGGTGATCATGAATCAGGGGTGATGGGCGAGTTCACCTAGGAAACCGGCCCAGGCCCGCCATAACCGGATGGTTCTCGTCAGGAGCCGGAAAACACCACGATCACGTGGGTACCGGGCGGGGCCGGGGTGGTGGCGATCCACGGGGGCATGGCTGATCCAGAAGGCTGCCAGGTCCTCCCGCCGGCCTGGACACTGGCGATCCCATGCCCATGGGCCCAGGCCTGCGATGCCGCCGCCAACGACCACTGCACCCGGGGGTTCGCTGCCGCGATCTCAGCCCGCGCCGGCGGGCCCGGGGCCACTGCGATCGGGGCTAGGCCCCCGTACGTCTTGCGTACCAGGGTCTGATATTCGGTGGCTGCGGCCGGACGCGGGTCGCGGGCCAGGCAGCTGAAAGCCGCCTCGGTCTCGCCGGATAATGCGCTGGCCAGGATCTTCGCCCGTTCGACGTGCTTGCGGTACCCATCCGGCACGCCGGAACGTTGGACGGCCTGCGCGACATCGTTGATGTCACCGGTCTGCCAGTTCTTCACCTTGACCAGGGCGTCGTAGAATTTCCCGGTCGAATAGTGCGGATCCATGATCTGCTCGACCGTGCCCCAGCCCTGAGACGGGCGTTGTTGGAACAGGCCGATCGAGTCCCGGTCGCCATAGTTGATGTTGCGCAGGTCTGATTCCTGCAGCGCGGTCGCCAGGGCGATTGAGGCGGCCCGGGCTGGAAGCCCCCGCTGTACCGAGACCCCGGCGATGATCGCGGCGAAGTGCGCCTGCTCCAACGAGACCTCTGCGGTCTGCCCGTTCACCGTCGCCGTACAGCGCTGTTGATACGGCAGCACCGGGTTCGCCGACCCGCGGCCCGGCCACCAGCGCAGCGCCGCCCAGACCGCTGCGACCAGCACCGCCGCACACACCACCAGCCCCAACAGGACGTACAGCGCACCGCCGCGTCTGGCAGCCATGTCAGTTCGCGTGGAGTGCGGCGTTGAGCTCGACCCGGCCGCCGCAGCGGCGGCGGGCTTGGACCTGGCCGCTGAGCGAGTCCCTCCAAAACAGCAGGCCGGATGCCCCCGACAGTTCCCGCGCCTTGACTACCCGCTGGTCGGGCAGGGTGACCTTGGTTCCGGCGGTGAGGTACAGCCCGGCCTCGATCACACAGTCGTCGCCGAGCGAGATCCCCACCCCCGACTGAGCGCCGAGCAAACACCGCTCGCCGATCGAGATCACCTCCTGGCCACCGCCCGACAGGGTGCCCATGATCGAGGCGCCGCCGCCGACATCGGTCCCATCCCCGACCACGACCCCGGCTGAGATCCGCCCCTCGACCATCGACGTGCCCAGGGTGCCGGCATTGAAATTGACGAAACCTTCGTGCATGACCGTGGTCCCCACGGCCAGGTGGGCTCCGAGCCGGACCCGGTCCGCGTCACCGATCCGGACCCCACCCGGCACGACGTAATCCACCATCCGAGGGAATTTGTCCACCCCGTACACGCCCAGGGGTCTTCCCGAACCCCGGTACTGGCCCTGGACCTCCTCGAAGCCGTCGGGCAGGCAGGGGCCGATCGAGGTCCAGACCACATTCGGCAGCACCCCGAAGATCCCGTCGAGGTTGACCTCCCGGGGCCGGACCAGTCGGGCCGAGAGCAGGTGCAGTCGCAGATAGGCGTCCGAGGTGGCAGCCGGGGCCGTGTCCAGGTCGATCTCGATACGGACCACCTGTCCACAGACCCGCCGCACCGGGTCGAGGTCGAAACCTAGACCGGTGGGCTGGGCGGAATCGTCATATCTGCCCAACCGGGGCCTCGGGAACCAGGTGTCCAGCACCTGCCCGGTTTCGTGCACCGTTGCCACGCCCCAGCCCCATGCCACCCGGTCTGCCATGGCCGAAGCCTAGCGGCCGGTGCTGACCAGGCCTAGGGCTTAGTCCATGGTTAGGTGGGTTCATGCTGGACCTCGGAGCCGATCTGGTCACCTTGCTACGCGCGCTCGTCGATGTGGAATCGGTGAGCGGCAACGAACGTGGCCTGGCTGACCTGGTCGAGCAGGCCATGCGTGGCTGTCCGCACCTGGTGGTGGACCGCGATGGTGACGCGGTCGTCGCCCGTACCCGGCTCGGACGTAATCAGCGGGTGGTGATCGCCGGGCATCTGGATACAGTCCCGGTGGCTGGCAATCTGCCTTCGCGGGAGGAAACCGTCGACGGGCAGCGTCGGGTGTACGGGCGAGGTGCCTGCGATATGAAGGGTGGTGTCGCGGTGCAACTGTCGCTGGCCCACGCCTTGGCCGAACCGGTCCGCGACATCACCTGGGTCTACTACGACCACGAGGAGGTCGAGGCCGAACTGAACGGCCTGAACCGGCTTGCGCGTAACCGGCCGGAGCTACTCGCCGGTGACTTCGCGGTCGTGATGGAGCCAACCGCGGCCGGGATCGAGGCAGGCTGCCAGGGGACGCTACGGGTGGCCGTTCACTGCCATGGAAGGTCCGCCCACGCCGCCCGTTCCTGGCTGGGCGCGAATGCGATCCATGCCGCGGGGCAGGTGCTGCGACGGCTGGAGGCCTACCAGCCACGGGAGGTCGATGTTGATGGGCTGCGGTACCGGGAGGGGATGAACGCGGTCGCGATCCAGGGCGGCATCGCCGGCAATGTGATCCCGGACCACTGCCGGGTGCTGGTCAACTACCGGTTCGCGCCGGACCGGGACGTCGAGGCCGCGTACGCCGAGGTGGCACGGCTCTTCGAGGGCTACCAGCTTGAACTGCTGGACCGTGCCCCTGGGGCCTGGCCGGGGCTTAACCTGCCTGTCGCTGCGGATTTTGTCGCCGCCGTCGGCGGCAATCCTCGGCCCAAATACGGTTGGACTGATGTGGCCCGGTTCTCGGCGATGGGGATCGCGGCGGTCAACTTCGGCCCGGCTGACCCGTCACTGGCGCACACCGACGACGAATACTGCCCGGTTGCCGACCTGGAGACCTGCCGGGCTGCGCTGCAGCGCTGGCTGACTGATGCCGGACCTCAGAAGTGAGTTGCTTTCCGACAAGGGCCAGGTCCTGCGGCGCGATCGGGCCAGGGTTAGGCTGCTGGGGTGGCACGGGACAGCAGGACGCAGAAGCAGGGGGCGGTGATCCGCCGCGCAGCGGACCGGACAGAGACGACTACCGACCAGCGGTTGCTGAGTGGTCGCGGCTCGACCGACTGGGTGAATGGCGACCCGTGGCGGGTGCTGCGGATCCAGTCGGAATTCGTCGAGGGTTTCGGGACCCTAGCCGAACTCGGTCCGGCGATCAGTGTCTTTGGATCGGCTCGGACTAAACGTACCCATCCGATGTATCAGGCCGGGGTCCGGATCGGACAGAAACTGGCCGGGGCCGGTTTTGCGGTGATCACCGGCGGCGGCCCGGGGATCATGGAGGCGGTCAACAAAGGCGCCCACAAGGCGGGGGGTACCTCGGTCGGGCTGGGTATCGAATTGCCCTTTGAACAGGTCCTGAACAAGCATGTCACGCTGGGCATCAATTTCCGGTATTTCTTTGCCCGTAAGACGATGTTCGTCAAGTACTCGCAGGGCTTTGTGGTGATGCCGGGCGGCTTCGGGACCTTCGACGAGCTCTTCGAGGCGGTCACCCTGGCTCAGACTAACAAGGTCACTGCTTTCCCGGTGGTTTTGTACGGGCGCAGGTACTGGCAGCCGATGCTGAACTGGCTGACCGACACCGTGATGGCCGAGGGCTGTCTGAACGAGGCTGATCTTGAGATGATTGCGGTCACCGACGACGTGGACGAGGTCGTGGATCGGATGCTGGCGCCGGTGCCGACGACGCCGCCACGCGATCCTCACTAGGCTGGGCAGCCACCGGAACGAGGAGGACCTTGTGGAGTGGTTGCTGGCTGCGTTGGCCGTTGTGGTGGTCGGGATCGCCGCCTTCGCGGCGACTGGCCGGCTCGGGGAGCTGCCGGATGTCGTCGACGATCGGGTGGCGCCCGAGGTGGGCCCTGGCCCGCTGACCCGGACCGACCTCGACGAGGTCCAGTTTGCCGTGGTCCCTCGGGGATATTCGATGGAGCAGGTCGACGACCTGTTGGTCCGGGTCGGCGCCCAATTGCCACCCGCAACCGCGCCCGCCGATCAGCCTGAGACCGCCACGCCACCCGTACCGCGGGGTTCTGAGACGACGGAAGCGGACCCGCCCTCGCCGAACCAGACGGACGAATCCCACCGGATCGGGGACGAGTAATCGGCGCCGGGATTATCGGCGCCGCCCGGCGGGCTGAGGCGGTGATGCCCGAGTGACGAGGATCGGGCCATACCTGGAATAATGGGCGCTGACGAGACCACACCACAGAAGGCGAGAACGCGCATGGCTGCGATGAAGCCCCGCACCGGAGACGGCCCGATGGAAGTCACGAAGGAGGGCCGCGGGATCGTGATGCGAGTCCCGGTCGACGGTGGCGGACGCCTGGTCGTCGAACTCAATGCCCAAGAGGCCAGTGACCTGCTCCAGGCACTGAAAGGCGTCGTCGGCTGAGCCGGCCCCACTTCATTGCGTACGAGCACCCGCCCGCAAGGCGGGTGCTCGTCTGTTTCTCAGCTCCGATAGGCGGCGATCGCTGCCTGGTAGACCGCGACCGTCTGCTCGGCGATTCTGCGCCAGGAGAACTCTTCGACGCACCGGGCCCGGCCGGCAAGTCCCATCCGGCGGGCCCGTTCCGGATCCCGGGTGAGATCGTTGATCCGGTCGGCAAAGGTCTGCTCGAAGGCTGCGATCGCGGCCGGGTCGTACGGGACCAGCAGGCCGGTCTCACCGTCGACGACCACCTCCGGGATTCCCCCTACCGCCGAGGCCACGACCGCGGTCTCGCAGGCCATCGCTTCCAGGTTCACGATCCCGAGCGGCTCGTAGACCGAGGGGCAGGCGAAGACCGTCGAATGGGTCAGCACTTGCCGTACCGATTCTCGAGGCAGCATCTCCTGTACCCAGATCACACCGCCGCCCCGGGCCGCCTCCAGCTCACCGAAAGCCTGGTGGAACTCGGCGGCGATCTCAGGGGTGTCAGGCGCCCCGGCCAGCAACAGCAGCTGGGTGTCGGGGTCTAGCCGCTGCGCCGCCCGAACCAGGTGGACCAGGCCCTTCTGCCGGGTGATCCGGCCCACGAAGGTGACGATTGGTCGGGACCGGTCCACGCCCAGAGCATCGACCACGTCGGTAGCCGGGTCGGGACGGAACTCGTCCGGGTCGATCCCGTTCTTGACGACGTGGATCTTGGACCGTTCCACGAACGGGTAGGCCTGCTGGATGTTGGCGATCATGGCCTCGCTGACCGCGATCACGGCGTCCGCCTCAGCGTACGCGGTGCGCTCGATCCAGGAACTGACTCGGTAGCCGCCGCCCAGCTGCTCCGCCTTCCACGGCCGGTCCGGCTCGAGCGAGTGGGCGGTCACTACCAGCGGCACAGCGTGGTAATGCCGGGCGATGATGCCGGCGAACTGGGCGTACCAGGTGTGGGCGTGGACCACGTCCACCGGCCCGATCGCGGCGGCCATCGCGACATCGGCGCCGAGGGTCCGGATCGCGGCATTGGCCCCTTCCGGGTAGGTCTCCGGATGACTGGTCGCCCCCGGGCGGGGCTCACCCATCGCCTGCACCTCGACCGAGTCACAGAGGTCACGCAGCTGGGGGACAAGCTGGCCGACGTGGACGCCGGCACCGCCGTAGATGTACGGGGGATATTCACGGGTGAGGATCGAAACGCGCAGGGCCATGACTGATGCTTGCACACCACCCCAAGGTTTGGGCAAGACCTAGAGAAAACTTCCGGCCAATCCTGCACATGGGGCCTCCCCACGGCATAGGGTGCGGGCTATGGTGACCCGTCCGAATGCGCTGTCCATCGTTCTTGCCGGGGGCGAGGGCAAGCGGTTGATGCCGTTGACCGCCGACCGGGCCAAGCCGGCCGTCCCCTTCGGGGGGACCTACCGGCTGATCGACTTCGTGCTGTCCAACCTGGTGAACTCCGACCTCCGCAAGATCGCGGTACTCACCCAGTACAAATCACACTCTCTGGACCGACACATCGCGGTGACCTGGCGGATGTCGGTGCTGCTTAACAACTACGTGACCTCGGTGCCGGCCCAGCAGCGCACCGGCAAGCAGTGGTTCCAGGGCAGCGCGGACGCGATCTACCAGTCGCTGAATCTGATCGCCGACGACGAGCCGGACTACATCGTGGTCTTCGGCGCCGACAACATCTACCGGATGGATGTCGAGCAGATGCTGGAAGCTCATATCGACTCCGGGCTCGACTGCACGGTGGCCGGGATCCGGGTCCCGCGCCAGTCCGCGACTTCCTTCGGAATCATCGACGCCGCGGCCGACCATCGGATCGCCCGGTTCCTGGAGAAGCCCGCCGATCCGCCCGGGCTGCCGGATTCGCCCGACGAGTCGTTCGCCTCGATGGGCAATTACATCTTCACCACCCGGGCCTTCGTAGAGATGCTGCTGCACGATGCCGCCCAGGAAGACTCCAAACACGACATGGGCGGCGACATCATCCCAGCTTTCGTCGCGGCCGGCTCCGCCCAGGTGTACGACTTCACAGCCAACGATGTTCCCGGCGCCACCGACAAGGACCGCAACTATTGGCGCGATGTGGGCACCCTGGACGCGTACCACGAGGCCCATATGGACCTGGTCAGCGTCGACCCGGACTTCAACCTGTACAACCGCAGGTGGCCGATCTGGACCTCCCAAGCCCAGGCCCCGGGCGCCAAGTTCACGCTGCGCGGTAACGCCGAGGACTCGATCGTCAGCGCCGGCTGCATCATCTCCGGCGGTGACGTGGACCGCTCGGTGTTGAGCCCGAACGTCTACATCGAAAAATGGGCCAAGGTTGAGGAGAGCATCATCTTCTCCGGCTGCCGGATCGGACGCAATGCCGTGGTCCGGCGGGCGATCCTCGACAAGAACGTGATCGTGCCCGACGGCGCCGAGATCGGCGTCAACCACGACCACGACCGTTCCCGCGGCTACATGGTGACCGACAACGGCATCACGGTCGTCACCAAGAACACCAAGGTGCCTCAGCAGTGGTGAGCGAAGCGGTCCGCTAGCCGTTCTTCACGGCGGCTAGGACCCCGTCGCCGACCGGCAGCAAGACCGGGGTCAGCGCCGGGGTGTCGGTGATCGCCTGCAGCACCTCGCGGGTGATCACCGCCTCGTCGCTCTGGTTGGTGGGTTCGGCCACGGTGCCGCCCATCAGCGCGTGGTGGAGCACCAGCGCCCCGCCGGTACGCAGCAGCCGCAACGCCTGCTCTAGGCATTCGTGGGCCTCCAGCGGGTCCCCGTCGATCAGGACCAGGTCATAGGCGGCGTCGCTGAGTTTGGGCAGCACCACCAGCGGTGCCCCGGCGATGGCCCGCAGCCGCTGCGGCCGGATCCCAGTACCGGTGATGATCTGGCGGGCGATGTTTTGGTGCTCGGGCTCCGGGTCGATCGTGGTCAGGACCCCGTCGACATGCATCCCGTGCAGCAGCGCCAACGCCGCCACCCCGGTCCCGGTCCCGACCTGGACCACGGAACGCGCATCCAGGACCCGAGCCAGGAAGGTCAACGCCTGGGCTGCCCCCCGGCTGGGAGGGGTCAGCCGCAGGTCGGCCGCTGCCTGCCGGGCCAGGGCACCGGCTTCGCTGTCGGGGACATAATCTTCGCAATAAGCCCAGGCGCCGGGCTTGGGTGCGTGCTTGCCTGAGGTGATGGAGGTCACGCTGCTCACCCTACCCACACCCTTTACCATGACCGCAGGAGTCACACGGCGAGTGGTGAGATCGGGCGGTGGCTTGGGATGGTGGCGAACAACACTGGAGGCTCTGCGATGACGACCCCCCCCTTCGGCCGGTTACTGACCGCGATGGCCACCCCGTTCACCCCCGACGGGGAGTTGGACCTGGAGGCGGCCGCCACGCTGGCGGCGTACCTGGTAGACGAGCAGCGCAACGATGCCCTGGTGATCAACGGCACCACCGGGGAGTCACCGACCACCACCGACGACGAGAAGCGACGCCTGCTGGAGGTGGTGATCGCCACGGTGGGGGACCGGGCGCAGGTGGTGGCCGGGGTCGGGACCAACGACACCTACCACTCGGTGGCCCGGGCCCGGGAAGCCGCCAGGATCGGCGCCCACGGGCTGCTGGCGGTCACCCCGTACTATTCGCGTCCGCCGCAGGACGCGATTATCGAACATTTCCGGGCGATCACCAGCGCCAGTGACCTGCCGCTGATGCTGTACGACATCCCGCACCGGGCTGGGGTGGCGCTGGAGACCGAGACCCTGCTCACCCTGGCGGACGATCCGCGGGTAGTGGCGGTCAAGGACGCCAAGGGGCAGACCGCCGCCTCGGCGGTGGTGATGGCCCAGACCGAACTGGCCTACTACGCCGGCGACGACGCCCTGCTGCTGCCGCTGCTAGCGGTCGGTGGGGTCGGGGTGGTGGGTACCTCCACCCACTTCACCGGGGCCCGGACCGCCGACTGTATCGACGCCTACCTGGCCGGGGACCTGGAGCAGGCGCTGCGGATCTACCGCGGCCTGCTGCCGGTGTACACCGGGGTCTTTGCCACCCAGGGCGTGATGCTGGTGAAGGCCGGCTTGAATGCCCGCGGCCGCCGGGTCGGACCAGTACGGCGTCCCCTGCTGAACGCTACCGCGGCCGAGACCGCCCGCTTCGTCGCGCTGCTGGACGCCGCTGGGCTGTGACCTGATCTGGCATCTGGCTGCCCCCGGGCGGCGGCTATCCTTCAGCCCGTGGACCTTGGCGCGCCGGAGATCATCATGCTGGTCTTCCTGGCTGTGCTGATGTTCGGCCCGGAGAAATTGCCCGGTTTCGCTCGTAAGGCCGGACGGGTGGTGCGCTATCTGAACACCATCGCCAACGACGCCAAGGGGCAGCTGCGGGCCGAGCTAGGCCCAGAATGGGACGATGTCCGGCTCAGTGACCTGAACCCGAAGACTTTCGTCCAACGGCATCTGCTGGATTCGAACGAGGTAGCCGAGGTCCGCTCCGCGCTGCAGGAGTCTCGGGCTGCTCTGGAGTCCAGCACCCAGGAGGCCTCCACCGCGGTGGCCGAAGCCGTCGCCGAGCCGGCGCCGGTGGGTGTCGGCTCCCCGTACGACTCAGAGGCCACCTGACGGCTAGCGGCGCCGCCGCAACAGACCGAACCGCAGCTGTGGCGGGTCGGGACGGGTGAAGGCCCATTCCGGGTCCGTTACCATCCGGGCCACCGATAGTCCGCCCACCATCGCGATTACGCCTAGCAGTACCGCCACCCCGTTCTGCACGGCCCGCAGCGTGTCGGCGGTGTCGAAGTACAGCAAGGCCCGCAGCGCCGCGCCGCCGGGGATCGACACCAGCAGCGTCGGTACGGTCATGATGATCTTCTCCAAGTCGAATATCGCCCCGGCCACCGCGCACAGCAGCCCGGCCAGGAAGCAGCCGACGAAGGTCGCGACATGGTTGCTGATCTGGTGGTCAAGCAGCATCAGCCGGACCGCGTTGGCGATCATGGCGATCGTGCTGGAGGCGACCGCTGCGCTGGTGGGGGAGTTGAACATCATCGCCCAGCCGAAGACCGCGGCGAAGCTCGCCGCCAGCCGAACCGACCACAGCAGCAGAGGATGCCAGGCCGGTACCGGTACCTCCTGCGGGGCCACTCCGGCCAAGGTGGCGACCACCCAGACCCCGATCGCCATCGCCAGCAACACGACCGCGGCGTAGCCGAGCCGCGGGATTCCGGCGGACATGTCGAGCCGGGTGATCTCCAAACCGGCGGTGACGAGGGGAAATCCGGGGATCAGGAAGATCGAGGCGCTGATCAGCCCGACCCCGTACGCGGTGCTGGGTGAGCCGACGATCGCGGTCAGGATGGCCGCGAAGCCGACGTAGCCGGCGGAGGCTACGACCGTCGAGGTCAGGATCACCGCGATCACATTCAGATGGGCTTTCAACAGGATGCGGTGCAAGCCGTACGCGACCGCCGAGGCGGGCAGCACCGCCACCGTTTCGCGCCAACCACCATGGCCGAGGACGGTGACCGAGGCGCAGGCCAGGGCGACCAGCGTCACCAGTAACCAGGCCCGATGCAGCGGCCGGGTGTGCTCGATCACCCGCAGCCGCCGCTCGACGTCGAGCGGCTCGCCGGCCCGCAACCGTTTGGTCAAATCATGCAGCAGCTCGATCCGGTGCGCGTTCACCCCGGTACCGCGGATCTCCGAGGATTGGGTACGGAAGATGCTGCCCCGGGTGACGGTGATCACAATCCCGGTGTAGCTGATCTGGGTCCGCACATCGTCCATGCCTAGGTTCCGGGCGACGGCCCGCATCAGATCCCGCACCCGCAAGGAACTGGTCCCGGCGCCGAGCATCAAGATCCCGGCCTTCATGACCAAGTTGCAACGGCGGATCAGATCCTTAGGCTCCAGGTCCTCCTCGCTGGTCTGCACAGACCATCACCCTAGCGAGGCAGCGAGACCGGGAACCGAGCGCTGTTCACTCGACTGGGGCCAGGCCGAGCTGAACCCCGACCAGGCTGCGTCGTGAACCGGCGAGCTGGCTAGCCAGAGCCACCACCGCCGCCGAGCTAGGCCGGGTCGGGTCCAGCGTCACCAGGGGGGTGCCGGCATCCCCGGCGGCCCGCAGATCCGGTTCGAGCGGGATCTGGGCCAGCAGCGGTACCTCGTAGCCGAGCCGTTCGGTCAGTTCGGTGGCCACCTGCTGCCCGCCTCCGGATCCGAAGACCTCTACCCGGTGAGGCCGGTCGCAGTGGGGGCAGATGGTCTCCAGGTAGGACATGTTCTCCACCACCCCGATCACCTGTTGGTGCAGGATGCTGGCCATGGTCCCGGCCCGACCGGCAACCTCGGTCGCGGCGGGCTGCGGGGTGGTGACCACGATCACCTCGGCATTGGGGAGTTTCTGCCCGAGCGAGATTGCGATGTCCCCGGTCCCGGGCGGCAGGTCCAGCAGCAGGAAGTCCAGGTCACCCCAGAACACGTCGGCCAGCAGCTGGGTCAACGCCCGGTCGAGGATCGGGCCCCGCCAGGCGACCACCTGTTCGCGGGAGGGTTTCATCATCCCGACCGAGATCACCTTGATGCCCTGCTTGTGCACCGGCAGCAGCATCCCGACATTCTCCAGGGCAGTCGGGCCCTCGTCCTCGTCAACGCCTAGCAGGTCGGGGATCGAATGCCCGTACACGTCGGCATCAAGCAGCCCCACCTTGAGTCCCTGCGCGGCCAAGGCGACCGCCAGGTTAACCGTCACCGACGATTTGCCGACGCCGCCCTTGCCGGAGGCGATGGCGATTACCCGGGTGTGGTTGGTCGGTTTGGCGAACGGGATGTCGCGCTCCGGGACCCCGCCGCGCAGCTGGGTCCGCAACGCCGCCCGCTGCTCGTCGTCCATTACGCCCAATTCGACTCGGACGTCGCTGACCTGATCCACCCCGAGTACCGCCGCGGTGACGTCGTCGCGTAGCCGGTTCCGCAGTGGGCAGCCGCTCGTCGTGAGCAGGATCCGGACCGTGACCCGGTTCTGATCGTCCGCGCTCACCTCGTCGACCATGCCGAGATCCGTGATCGGGCGGTGGATTTCGGGATCCTCCACTGTGTGAAGGGCAGCCCGGACCTTGGGCAGCAGCGGATGCTCGTCGGACATGAGCATCAGCCTACCGGCGAAACCTGCTGCGGACCGGGACGTCCAGGGCGGGCTCAGGAGCTCGGCTCGGTGCCTGTGGTACGGGCGTCCAGCTCCTGCTCGCGGCGGCGCAGGTCGTCCAGTTCCTCCATCAGGTTATGCAATTCGGAGCGGATGAAGTCCCGGGTGGCCAGGTCCCCAACCCGCATCCGCAGCGAGGCGATCTCACGGGCCAGGAATTCCATGTCGGCGCGGGACTTGGCAGCGGTCTGGCGGTCGTTCTCGAGCGCGATCCGGTCCCGGGCCTCCTGCCGGTTCTGGGCGAGCAGGATCAGCGGCGCGGCGTACGAGGCTTGCAGGCTGAGGATCAAGGTGAGGAAGACGTACGGGAAACGCTCCACGGCCAATTCGTCAGGGGCCCAGACATTCCACCCGATCCAGACCACGATAAAGATCGTCATCCAGATCAGGAACCCGGCTGTTCCCATGAATCGGGCGAATTTTTCGGCGAAGGCGCCGAAAACCTCCGAATCGAGCTTGACCTCCGGCAGCCACGATCGGCGCAGAGGCCCCGGGCTCGACAGCCGGTCCGCGTTGATCCGCTTCCTGGTTCTAGCCACGCTGGATCCCTTCGGGTGTCACCACGTCATCCATCTGCAGCCCCCGCCAGTCCTCGGGGAGCATGTGGTCGATCACGTCGTCGACGGTGACCGCGCCCAGCAGCCGCTGTTCGGTGTCGATCACCGGCACCACTACCACGTCGTAGGTGGCGAAGTAGCGGCTGACAGTGGCCAGGTCGGCTGTCGGCAGCAATGGCCGCAGCTCGTGGTCGATCAACCCGGAGACCAGCGTCGAGGGGGGCTCGCGCAGCAACCGCTGATAGTGCACCCCGCCGATGAAGGTCCCGGTCGGGGCTTCCAGCGGCGGCCGGCAGACGAACACCATCCCGGCCAACGCCGGCGGCACGTCTTCCTCCCGGATTAGGGCCAGGGCGTCAGCGACCGTGTCGTCGGGGGCGACGATGATCGGCTCGGGGGTCATCATCCCACCGGCGGTGTCGTCGTCGTACACCAGCAGGTCCCGCACATCCTGGGCGTCCTCGGGTCGCATTCGGTCCAGCAGGGTTGCGGCCATCTCGGCGGGCAGCTCGGCGATCAGGTCGGCCGCGTCGTCGGGATCCATCTCCTCCAGCACGTCCGCGGCCCGTTCCGGGTCCAGCAGGGAGATCAGGTCCACCTGCTCGTCCTCGGGCAATTCCTCGATCGCGTCGGCCAGCTGCCGGTCGTCGAGGGCATGGGCGACCTCGGCGCGCCGGTCCGGGGCCATATCGTGTAATTCGCGGGCGACATCAGCGGCCTTCATGTCGAACATGTCGGCGATCTGGGAATCGCGCGGGTTGCCGGCGGCTAGCGCCAGGTCGGGAACGTCGTTCCACGGCACCACCGTCATCTCCACCCGGGAGGTGAGCCGGAACGACTTCGACGGGTCGCGCAGCGCCGCCCGGGAAACCTCCCAGTCCCCGGCCCGGCCGGCGTGCATGGCGACGTCGACGATGGTGGTCGGTTCGGTGGCGCCACGGCGGACCACCCGGCGTCCGATCAGCTCGTCGACGACCAGGGTTTCACTCTCGCGGCGGTGGAAGCGGCGGGTGTTGACCACCCCGGAGACCACGATCTGGACCGCGTCGATCGAGTACACCCGTTCCATCGGCAGGTATGCCTTGCGGCGGGCGAACAGTTCCACCACCAGACCCTTGACCCGCGGCGGGCGGCCCTGGCTGCGGACCTGGATCACCACATCGTTGAGTTTGCCGATCCGGTCGCCGTCGGCGTCGATGACGGGCAGTCCCCGGAGTCGAGAGATATACATCGTGGTTCCGGTCACGACGGCAGACTAGTCCGTGCTCTTGCCTAATGCCCTGCCGTGGGTTCTAGAGTCACGAGGGTGATCACACATCCACGTCGTACGGTTCTCGCGGTCCCCGGTTCCTCCGACCGCTTCATCACCAAGTCCCGCGGGCTGGAGGTGGACGCGGTCTTCCTCGACCTGGAGGATGCGGTGGCCCCGCCAGCTAAACAGGAGGCCCGGCGACGGGTGGTGGCGGCGTTGACCTCCGGGCAAGGATGGCGGGCCGGGCTGGTGACGGTTCGGGTTAACGACTGGACCACCCCCTGGACGGTGGCCGATCTGAGCGAGGTAATCGCCGGCGCCGGGGCCCACCTGGATGCGGTGGTCGTGCCGAAGGTGACCGGCCCGGAGCAGGTGGTGGCGACCGACCTGGTGCTCACGCAGCTGGAACAGCTGCACGGCCTGCAGCCGGGTCGGATCGGGCTCGAGGTGCAGATCGAGGAAGCCCGGGGAGCGTTGGCGGTGGCTGCGATCGCGCAGGCCTCGCCGCGGCTGCAGAGCCTGGTCTTCGGCCCAGGAGACTTCATGGCCTCGATCGGGATGGCCACCCTCCAGGTGGGCGCCCAGCCGGCCGGGTACCCGGCCGACGCGTACCACCACATCCATATGACGATCCTGCTGGCCGCCCGGGCCCATGGCCTGCAGGCGATCGACGGCCCGTACGTCGCGATCCGCGACCAGGAGGGTTTCCGGGAGGCTGCGACCCGATCTGCCGCCCTCGGTTTCGACGGCAAGTGGGTGCTGCACCCCGACCAGGTCCGCGCTGGAAATGAGATCTTCACCCCATCTGAGGCGGTGCTGGAGCGGGCCAGGCGGATCGTCACCGCCTATCGGCAGGCGACCTCGCAGGCCGGCGGGGCGGTCGGGGCGATCGTGGTCGATGACGAGATGGTCGATGAGGCCGGGGTGAAACTGGCTCAGGCCCAGCTGGCCCGGGCCGGACAGCCCCTCGATCTGCCAGAGGCCTGCGGTGACCTCTGAACCCGACCAGAACCGGTACGGCCTGCGCTATCCGCAGTCGGTCGCGATCTTTGAGACCTATGACCAGGCGTCCCTGGCCGTCGGGCACCTCGCCAACCACCACTTCCCGGTGGAGAACCTGATGATCGTGGGTACCGATCTGAAGACCGTGGAGCGGGTGCTGTCGCGCAAGACCTGGTCAACGGTGCTGAGCCGCGGCGTCTTCCAGGGGCTGGGGACCGCGATCATCTTGTTCTTGTTGATGTGGCTGTTCCTGCCCTCGGGTGGTTCTCTTCTGAGGATGCTGGGGACCGCGGTCGGGATCAGCGTCGGGGTGAGCGTGGGGTTCGGCGCCCTGAACTACGCCACTAGCCGCGGCAAACGGGACTTCAACTCGACCCGGCAGACGGTCGCCACCCGCTACGAGATCCTGTGCGAGCACACCGTGGCCCAGCAGGCCCGTGACCTGCTGGACCAGACCATCACCTAGCCTGTAGACCGGGCTGGGACCGGTCAGATCCGCAGCCGGCGGCGCCGGCTGGTGCGCCGCAGCGCCCGCCGCTCTGAACCACCTACCTCCCAGGCGTCGGGATGGTTGGCCAACCAGCGGTAGCTGGATATGGCGTACGGGATGTGCAGCAGGTACAGCAGGTCGATCACCAGCACCGTCAGCAGCGGCTGGGACATCAGCGCGGCCAGCAGGACTACGGCGGCCAATAGCAGGATCGGGGCCCGGCCGCGACTCACTTTGGCGGTCTTGGCCGAGAAGGTCGGAAGCCGGGAGAAGGCGAGCGCGGCTACCGTGATCAGCCAGAGCGCGGTCACTATCGGGCTGCACCACCAGCCGTCCCCGAACTGGACTTTGGTAATTGCCGGGACCAAGGCCAGCAGCGCTGCCGCCGGGGCGGGAACCCCGACGAAGAATTCCTTGGTGAAAGGTGGCCGGTTCGGGTCGTCCAGGAGCGTATTAAACCGGGCCAGCCGCAGCACGATGCACGCGGCGTACACCACCACCGCAACCCAGCACCAGTCCCGGGCCATCCCGCCATGGGGGCGCACCACGATGAAGTACGTGATCAGCGCCGGGGTGACACCGAAACCGATCGCGTCGCACAACGAGTCCAGCTCGGCGCCCATCTTCGAGGTCGCTGACAGCATCCGGGCCAGCCGTCCGTCCAACCCGTCCAGCACCGCCGCCAGGCCGACCAAGGCCAAGGCCAGGAGATCCTTCCCATCGGCTGCGTAGCGGACCGCGCTTAACCCGCAGGCCAATGCCGCCAAGGTGACGATATTGGGCAGCAGCAATACCCCACGGTTACGCTGCCCGGGCTGGTCGCTGGCCGCGAGGGCCTCGGCCGGCTCGTCGGTTGTGAGGTCCGGGGTACGTCGGGAGCCGGGCCGGTTCGCTCGTCGGGGCATGGCTTCAGTCCAGGACCGCGAGCAGGGTCTCGCCGCCCACCGCTCGTTGCCCGACCTCGGGCAACAGGGTGGTCCCGGCCGGCAGATAGGTGTCAACCCGGGAGCCGAAGCGGATCAGCCCGTACGTCTCGGCCAACTCCAGCCGGTCACCTGTGACTACCTCACACAGGATCCGCCGGGCCACCAGGCCGGCGATCTGGACGACCCCCACCCTGGTCCCGGCCTCGGTCTCCAGCCGTACGCAGCAGCGTTCGTTCTCGGTAGAGGCCTGCGCCACATCGGCCGGTAGGAACTGGCCTGGGGTGTGCTCGACCTGGGCCACCCGGCCAGCAATCGGGGCCCGCTGGACGTGGACGTCAAGCACTGACAAGAAGATGCTCACCCGCGGCAACGGGGCCTCGCCCAGGCCCAGTTCCGGCGGGGGCACCGCCTCGTCGACCAAGGTCACCTCACCGTCGGCGGGTGCCACCACCGCGCCGGGCCGGCTGGGCGGGACCCGGTTCGGGTGACGGAAAAACAGTGCCAGCGCTCCGGCGCTCAGCAGCGAGGCCCGCCGTAGCCAGCCGTGGCGCCAGCCCAGCAGCGCGACCACGATCGGCGCCGCGACAAACCGGCGCCCTTCGGGGTGAATCGGCGGCACCGAGGATCTGATCAGCCCCCAGAGGTGTTGCGGCAGCGGTTCGGGCTCGTGACCCTCTGGCAGCGGTCGCCTGGCCATGCTCTCCCTCGCGAGTCGTGGTGTTGGTGGTCATTGTCCCACCCTGCCGGTGTCGTTCAGGCGTCGGTCATCCGTCCGGAGAGGAATTCCTGATAGGCGGGCAGATCCAGCTGCCCAGATCCGGAGACCCCGATCAGGATCACCGGTGACTGGCCGGTCTCGGCGGCGGCCCGGGCCTGGCGCAGGGCCCCGGCGATGGCGTGGTTAGATTCCGAGGCCGGGACAATCCCCTCGGCCCGGGCGAACAAGGTCCCGGCCTGGAAAGCTTCGAGCTGACCGATCGCCGTGGCCCGCAGCAGCCCCTCGTGGTAGGCGTGTGAGACTAGCGGCGCCATCCCGTGGTAGCGCAGCCCGCCGGCATGGACCGGGTCGGGGACGAAGTCGGCGCCTAGGGTGTACATCTTGAGCAGCGGCGTCATCGCGGAGGTGTCGCCGTAGTCGTAGCGGTATTCGCCCTGGGTGAGGCTCGGCGCCGCCTGCGGCTCGCAGGCCCAGATCTCGGTCTGCGCAGAGCCGGTCAGGTTTTCCCGGATGAAAGGGAAGGCGATCCCGCCCAGATTTGAGCCGCCACCGGCGCACGCGAACAGGTAATCTGGCTGCCCTTCACCGAACAGCGCCAACTGTTTGATCGCCTCCAAACCGATCACGGTCTGGTGCAGCAGCACATGGTTCAGCACCGAGCCCAGCGAATAATGGCAGGTGGGATCGTGGACGGCCACTTCGACGGCCTCCGAAATCGCCATTCCCAGCGATCCGGGGGTGTCGGGGAAACGTTGCTGCAGGGCCCGCCCGACCTCGGTGAGGTCGGAGGGGGAGGGGTGCACGGTGGCGCCGAAGGTCTCCATCAACACGTGGCGGTACGGCTTCGCGTCGTACGTGGAGCGGACTTGGAAGACCTCACACTGCAGGCCGAAGGCTTCGGCGGCGAAGGCCAGCGCCGAGCCCCACTGGCCGGCGCCGGTCTCGGTGACCACTTTGGTCATCCGGGCCTGCGCATTGGCGTACGCCTGGGCGACGGCCGAATTGGTCTTGTGACTGCCGACCGGGGAGGAACCCTCGTATTTGTAGTAGATCCGGGCGGTGGTCGCTAGCGCCTGCTCCAGCCGCCGGGCCCGGGCCAGCGGGGACGGGCGCCACAACTTGTACAGCTCGCGGACCGGTTCTGGGATCTCAACCCAACGTTCGGTGGTGACCTCCTGGGCGATCAGGTCGGGCGGGAAGATCACGGCCAATTCGTCGGGCTGCAGCGGCTCCCGGGTCGCTGGGGACAGCGGCGGCGGGGGCGGTGTCGGCAGGTCAGCGACGATGTTGTACCAGTGCGTGGGAATCTCCGACTCCGGGAGTACCACATGGGTCAGGTCTTCGGTCACTCCGGGCACGATACCGACTCGCCGCCGCGAATCGGAGCGGTTATCACCGGCCGGACCGGGGCGTCGTCCCTGGCCTGAGCCGATGGGGAACTCGACTTTCGTCGATCTGTTCCTGCATAAGCTGTCCTGGTCGTCCTTTGATCCTGGCGAGCCGGATCGTCGTGGTGACCACCTACGCGAATACGCTGCCCGCCTGGATCGGGTGGTGCCCAGGACGAAAACCTCGGCTGCTACAAAGTTCACCCGGGCCGCTGTCGCGGCCGGGCATCGGCAGGCGGCGGACCTGGAAGGCTGCTATGCGGCCTGGTCGGGGCGAGGGCAGCTGAGCGCCGGTGTTACGAGGCCAGCAGCGGGGCCATCCAGGCCTCGAGCTCGTCGGGATCGGTGGGGATCTGGTGGGACAGCACCTCGCAGCCGTCCTCGGTGATCACAATGTCGTCCTCGATCCGGATCCCGATCCCGCGCAGCGGCTGCGGCACCAGCAGGTCGTTGGCGCGCAGGTAGATCCCCGGCTCCACCGTGATCACCATGCCCGGACGCAGTATCCCCTCGCGGTAAAATTCGCGACGCGCCTGGGCGCAGTCGTGCACATCCAGGCCCAGGTGGTGCGAGGTCCCGTGCACCATCCAGCGCCGGTGCTGGCCGCCGTCGACGGTCAGGGACTCCTCGGCGCTCACCGGCAGGATCCCCCACTCGGCCAGCTTGCGGGCCACCACGGCCACCGCAGCGTCGTGGACGTCGCTGAAACGGGCCCCCGGCCGGGCGGCGGCGATCCCGGCCCGCTGCGCTTCCAGTACCGCCTCGTACACCTGACGCTGCTCGGGGGTGAAATGCCCGTTGACTGGCAGGGTACGGGTGACGTCGGCGGTGTACAGGGAGTCGAGTTCCACCCCGGCGTCGAGCAGCAGCAGGTCGCCGTCGCGCAGGTCACCGTCGTTGCGGATCCAATGCAGGGTGTTGGCGTGGTCGCCGGAGGCGGCGATGGTGTCGTAGCCGACAGCGTTGCCAGCATGGCGGGCGTACAGCGCGAAAACTCCCTCGACCCAGCGTTCCCCGCGGCCCCGACGGACCGCTTCCGGTAGGGCCCGGACTACCGCCTCGAAGCCGGTTGCGGTGGCGACGCAGGCCTGCCGCATCTGGTCGATCTCGAAGGGGTCCTTAGTCAGGCGCAGCTCGCTGACGGCGACCTCGAGCTCCTCGTCGCCGGCGAGGTCCTCGCCGCCGCGGCGCTCGTCGACCAGGGTGGTCACGTCGGCGCTGATCCGCAGCACCCGGGTCGGCAGCTGCGGCTGCAAGGCCTCGGGCAGGTCGCGGATGTGGGCGGTCGCCAGCCCGGTCCAGGCGCTCATCTCGGCCAGCGACTCCCGCTGCCCGACCCACATCTCGCCGTAGCGGGGGTCGGCGTAGAACTCCTCATCGGTACGGGGAGCCCGAGACGAGAAGTACAAGGTGGGGTGGTGTCCGTCGTCGGTCGGCTCCAGCACCAGCACCGCGTCCGGCTCCCGGTCGCTGCCCAGGCCGGTGAGGTAGGCGAAGGCGGTGTGCGGGCGGAAACGGTAGTCGGTGTCGTTGGAACGTACCTGCAGGCCACCGGCTGGGATCACCAGCCGCTCGCCGGGGAACAACGCCGACAGGCGATCCCGGCGGGCCTGGGTGTGGGCGGTTGCGGGCAGCGGCCGTGGCAGGGTCTCGTCGTACGGAGCCCAGGCGTCGCAGATGAAGGCCTTGAAAGCCTCGCTGAACGGGATCTGTCGGTTGGGCAGCTTCGGCTGCTGGGTGCTCACGGGATGCTCCTCATCGTCTCTGGCAGTCTAAGTGGTGTTGCCGAGCGGCTGCGCCGGAGGGAAAAAGGCTCTCATGGGCCCGTACCCCAGAGCCGGGCGAGGCGGCGATGGGGGGTCGGTAGAGTACGGTCCACAACCACAGGAGGTGCGCGTATGCAGGCCGACCCGTCCGCCCTACGGAGGCTGCTGGACCTGCAGCGGATTGACACCGCGATCAGCCAGTTGGAGCACCGGGCGAAGACCCTGCCGGAGCATGAGCAGCTGAGGCAGCATCAGGCCACCCGTACCTCGCTGGGCCAGGAGCTGGTCGCTGCCGAGACCGCGGTTAGTGATGCCACGACCGCCCAGCAGCGCGCGGAATCCGGCTTGGAACCGGTCCGGGCCCGGCTACGACGTGACCAGGCCATGGTGGACGCCGGCACTGTCACTGACCCCAAGGTGCTGCGCAGCATGCTGGACGAGATCGAGCACCTGGTGTCGCGGATCGCGACCTTGGAGGACACCGAGCTGGAACTGATGCAGGCCGTAGAGGACGCCGAGCAGGCCCGCGACCAGGTCCAGCACCGCAAGCTCGAGCTCGAGAACCGGATGCGGGCCCTGATCGCGAGCCGTGACCAGACGGTGGCCGCGTTGTCGGCTGAGGTGGCTATCGAACGGGGCCGCCGAGAGCAGCTGGTCAAGGAGCTGCCGGCGCCGCTGGTTGACCTGTACGAGAAGGTTCGGGCCCGCCTGGGTGGTTCCGGAGCCGCCGAGTTGAAGGGGCGTCGTTGTACCGGCTGTGGTCTTGAGGCGACTCCCGCCGACTACGACCGTTACCAGGCCTGCCCGGCAGACGAGGTGATCCGCTGCGAGGAGTGCTCGCGGATCCTAGTCCGGACGGAGCAGTAGTGCCGGCCCGTCAGATCATCGCCCCGTTCGGGGTCCCGGAGCCGATCGCTGCCGGTCTGGCCCGGCTGCGCAAAGACCTGCAGATCCCCGGTGCCTTCCCGGCCGCCGCGCTCGCCGCGGCCGCGACCAGCGCTGCGCATCCGCGCCCGCTGCCGGAGCTGGATCGGACCGATATCGACCTGGTGACGATCGACCCGCCAGGCTCCATGGACCTCGACCAGGCCGTACACCTGACCCGGCGCGGCGACGGCTTCACCGTCCACTACGCGATCGCTGATGTCGCTGCCTGGGTAAGCCCCGACGACCCGGTCGACGAGGAGGCGCAGCTGCGCGGTCAAACCTATTACTCGCCGCAGCAGCGCGCCTCGTTGTACCCGCCTCGGCTGAGTGAGGACGCGGCTTCGCTGCTCGACGATGGCCAGGCCCGGCCGGCCTTGCTGTGGACTATCGACTTGGATCGTGACGGGCTGACGACTTCGGCCCGGGTGGAGCGGGCGGCGGTCCGCAGCCGGGCCCGGCTGACGTACCGGAAGGCCCAGGCCGAGATCGACGCCGGCACCGCGACCGAGTCGCTGATGCTGCTGAAGACGGTCGGGCAGCTACGCGAGGCCCAGCAGGAGGCCCGCGGCGGGATCAGCCTGGCGATCCCGGAACAGGAGATTGACACCGAGCGGGGCCAGTGGCGGCTGCGGTATCGGGCCGGGCTGCCGGTGGAGGGCTGGAATGCGCAGATCTCACTGCTGACTGGCGCCGCGGCCGCCGAGATCATGATCGACGGCAAGGTCGGGATCCTACGGACGTTGCCGGCCGCCGAACCGGCCGCGATCGACAGGCTGCGTCGTACCGCGAAGGGCTTGAAGATCCCCTGGCCTGGCTCGATGGGCTACCCGGAGCTGGTCCGTTCGTTGGATCCGAAGGTCCCGGCGCACCAGGCGATGATCCAGGCCTGCGCCCGGCTGTTCCGGGGAGCCGGGTATCTGGCCTTCGACGGGCAGGTGCCCGACCGGGACCTGCAGCATGGGGCGTTGGCGATGCGCTACGCCCACAGTACGGCGCCGTTGCGGCGGCTGGTGGACCGGTACGTGCTGGAGACCTGCCAGGCGCTGGTTGCCGGCCGGGAGGTGCCGGACTGGGTACGGGCTGCGCTGCCGGGGCTGGCGGCCATCATGGATGAGTCGGGGACTCGTGCCCGCAAGTACGAACGCGGGATCGTTGATCTGATGGAGGCGTTGGTGCTTGAGCCGCGTATCGGGCAGGCCTTCCCGGCCGTGGTAGTGGAGGTGGGCCGGGACGGGAGCAGCGGCACGGTCGTGATCAGCGAGCCGGCGATCGAGGCCCGGGTGGAAGGCCAGGTGGAATTGGGAGCCTCGGTCACGGTCCGGCTGATCGAGGCCGACCCTGAACGGGGGGAAGTGAAGTTCCGTCTCGTCTGAATCGCCCACGGGTTACCGGGGCGGTCAGGTTGCCTGGTGCTCGGCCAGGAGCCGGCTGGCGGCGCGGGCGCCGGAGGCCATCAGGGGGCCGCTGATCTCGGAGTCGATCCGCGCCAGGAGATCGTGCGGATAGTCGGCGGGTAGCAGATCCGCGGGCAGCGCGGGCAGCGAGCCCCACAGGTGGGTGGCCTTGCTGAGGATCGCGTGGGCCGTGACCACCTGCCGCAACAGAGCCGGGCGGGAGTCGTCTGCGGCGCCCGGATCCTGGTGTTCGTGGATCTGGTCCAGGTATGCCGCCAGGGCGCTGATCCGCTCGGCCGCCTCGGCCAGCGGCCAGGCGCGCGCCGCCAGGTCCCGCGCGGTGTCGAGATCGACCTCCAACAGTCCCGTACAGCATGCGGGGGAGTCGGCCCAGGGCCCCGCCGGCCGCATGCCTAGTAGCACGCCGGGCCGCGGCGAGGCCCAGCCCTCGTCGAAGGCCGCTGATCGCAGGGCGTCACGTTCGGTACGCCGGGTCTCGGGGATGTCGTAGATCACGATCTGGAAGTGGCCCTGCCAGTCGGGCTGCTCACCGAAGCGGTTCCGGATCGTGCGGTAGCGTCGCAGATAGGAGCCGCTGAGCCGGTAGCTGGTGCGCCGGCCGTCGCGGCGGGAGCAGAGCCGACCGTCGGCGAGTGCGCGGGCCAGATGGGAACGTGTGCCGGAGGCGCTCATTCCTAGCGCGCCCAGGATTTCTCCGATGAAGGAGCTAGGCAGCTCCTCGACCTCACACAATCCGCACAGGAAGGCAATGGTGGCGGGGGTCACGGTGGACGGGTGTGAGGTCATGGCACCATCTTGTGCCCGGCGTGCCTGGTCTGGGCGCAGCTACGCCCAGGTCCGCGCGTACGACCGGAGAGGCCGGCTCCTATGATACGTCTCACGTCTGATACGAAACGTACGAAATGTGGGTCTTTATGGAGCAGGAGTCGCGTTATCCCTTCTCGTCCGGTGGGTCTCGTCCGGCCCTGAGTCGGGTCGCAGCCTGGCGCGAGGTCGCCCTGGCGGTCGCGGTGCTGTGGCTGGTGCTCGGCGGGGGCTGTTTCTGGGCAGGAGCCCAATGGGTCCACGACTGCTGGGGCACGAGCCTGAACGCGGCCCTGATCCTCGATGTCATCTTCTTCGCCGGCTGCCTCGCGATCTCCGGTTTCGTTGGGTGGCGCCAGCGCCTGGGCGGGGAAGGATTCCGGGAACTCGGGTGGGGGCGACCGGCCCCGTGGCCGGCGCTGGTGATCGCCATCGTCTTTGGCCTGGCCTGGGTGGCGTTGAGTTATGCGCGCGGCGGTGACCCCCTCGCCTGGCCTTGGCAGCGCCCGATCATGATGGGCATCGGCCTGGTTCTCGCCTTCGGTGAGGAGATCATGGTTCGTGGCCTGATCCTGGACCGGCTTCACCGCTGCGGCACCAGCCGGCTCGTCCAGGTCGTGGTGACTGGAGCCATCATGGGCGTCTACCACGGGATCATCGGCCACCACGTCTGGCCCAGCTACATGGTCTCCAGTTTCGTCTTGTTCAGCATCCTCTCGATGCTGTACGTGTTCGGCGGCCGCAGCCTGACCCCAGCCCTGATCGCGCACGCCATGACCCACTTCCTGGGTGACCCGAGCCTGATGCAGGGCATCCTGCGCGGAGTCCAGCTCGCTGGCTGAACGCCTCCGCGCTCAGGTAAATCCACTCAATCTGCTGCCGATCTTGTCGTCCTGATCTTCTTCCGGCAGGGATCGTCGACTCAGGCGAGGTGCTCGACATCCTTGGTGATTGCGGCCAGGGCATCGGGGCTGACCATCTCGGCTCCCATCGCGATCGCCTGCTGGACCGGCATCCCAGTCGCCATCTGAAGCATCGGATTGCTGCTCAGACCGGGGGCATGCCGGTCCAGGATCGCGACTACCTCCGGGTCACGCAGCAGTTCACCGAGCGTGGCCGCGGTCAGGTCGTAGCGGGCCATGGGGGATCCTTTCGATGCTGTGGTGATCCCACGGTAACCGGTCGTCGTAACCGGGCCATTCCCCGAAGCGAGATCCGGTGTCGGACTGGGGCGAGCCGGTGCATAGCTTACGCCCGACATGCCGCAGTGGCGGTGTCGTCTGGACACGTATGACAGCCCTGTCGGCGCAGACTCTTACCTCAGCGTTTCCCAGGGATGAGGAGGCCGGTGCAGGGGTTGCGCATGACCGGCTGGTCCCGGGGGCATCCCATGCTGTTTTGCCTGATGATAGAGCAGTCGTAGGCCTTGGACGATCATCGCGCACGCCTCGGCATCAGACTCGGCCTGGTGATGAGCCAAGCGATATGTGGGTGCCACGGCCGCCGTCACGGTTGGCAGCTTGTAATTCGGCAGGCCGGGAAGAAGGCGCTGGGCGGTACGGTACGTGCACAGCATCTTTGGCTTTGAGACCGTGCCGTACTCGGCGTCCAGTTCCTGCCACACTAAGGAGTCGAAGGATGCATTATGCGCCCACACCGGTCCTCCCGCGATCAAGGCGGATACATGCCCGGCCACGTCGCGCCACGTGGGTGCGTTGCGCACATGTTCAGGAGCGATCCCGTGCAGATAGGTGAACTCCCAAGGCCCTGTCCCCTGCGGTGGTCGAAGCAGCGTACTGAATCGCTTCGTGACGCGCCCGTTCTCGACGCACACGACAGCGATTTTACAGGCAGAAACTCGAGACCTGGTGGCGGTTTCAAAGTCAATGGCGCTATAGGTGAGAGTGGCCAAGGCCGCCTCGGCCTGAGCGAAGTTGAACCGATAACTGCTAGCTGAGGTGACCTGCTTTCGTCCGGTATTGGTTCCCTTTTTCTTGCGCGATGAAGGTTTCTTTTCTAGCTCACATAATTTCCGCCATTCCTGGGTCCAAGGGCTGGGGTCGCGTCCTTCCTGGCGGGCCAGGAGTTCCTGGGCTTTGGCCAGTCGTTTCCGCAAGTTCAGGCGGTGATCGTCGCGCTCGGCGGGAAGTTCCAGGGCGAGCCACCTGCTGATGGTGTCGACCTCGGCTCTATAATCCCGGCGCTTCCGCTGGATGATGGCCAGTTCAATGACATAGTGCTCCATAGCCGGGTTGCCCTTGAGGGCGTGCGCCGTCATGGCATCCATGCATCCTCGGGCAAGCTGCTCGGCCTGGTCGAGCTGCCCGGCGCGTTTCAGGTCGGCAATTTGTTCTACCCATTCGTAGAGGTCGCGGCCCTGGTATTGAGGGAATTGCCCATGATCTGAGCTCACGTGATTGTTTGGGTACATACCACCTGCGTTGTCGGTGATGATCGCTGCCCTCGGCGGGGGAAAGCCCATCGAGTACGGAGGTGGGGCAGGGGCTACGATTCTGCTTGGCCATATCTGCTGGGGTGCTGCCGTGGCAGATGTCTTCTTCTGGATGACGTCGAGAATCCAGCTCCAGACGCGCCGCCTTGGCGCAGGTTTGCCGCGCATGGGGCCAACAGTAGAGCACGCCACGAGTCACCTTGACGGCGTCCCTCGTGGGCACACCCAGGGTGGTCCTACCACGGGACCCGGATCTGAACAGGGGCGGGGACGAGCCGGCCTGTAAGCCGGATTCTGTGACCCCGAAGGGCCGGTGACCATCCATCTGCGACCGCTGTCACCAGCGGCCTTCGCGTACGCGTGCGACCTACCCGGCAGCTCGGGCGAGCAACCCTCAAACGCTGCCGCAGGCCCGAAGGCCCTTATGGTCTTGCTCCGGGTGGGGTTTACCGAGCCGCCCCAGTCACCTGGGACGCTGGTGGTCTCTTACACCACCGTTTCACCCTTACCTGCCCCGAGAGGCGGGCGGTCTGTTCTCTGTGGCACTGTCCCGCGGGTCACCCCGGGTGGGCGTTACCCACCACCCTGCTCTGTGGAGTCCGGACTTTCCTCGACCCGTACGGGCCGCGGTCACCCGGCCGGCTCGTCCGCTACCAGTGTACGGGCCGCGGCGGGATGCTCAGGGCAGGGTCAGTACCTCGGCGCCGGTATCGGTAACGACCAGGGTGTGCTCCCACTGGGCGACCCGGGAACCGTCGTTGGTGACCACCGTCCAGCCATCGTCCCACTGGTGCGAACGGTAGTCGCCCAGTGTCAGCATCGGTTCGATGGTGAAGGTCATCCCCGGCTCGATTACGGTGGTGTGCCGCGGCTCGTCGTAGTGCAGCACCGTCAGCCCGGAGTGGAAGGCGGTGTGCACCCCGTGACCGGTGTAGTCGCGCACCACCCCGTACCCGAAACGGTTCGCGTAGGACTCGATCACCCGTCCGATCACGTTCACCTGCCGGCCCGGAGCGACAGCCGTGATCGCCCGTTCCAGGGCGGTCTTGGTGCGTTCCATCAGCAGCCGCGAGTCCTCGTCGAGTTCACCGCAGGCGAAGGTGCCGCAGTTGTCGCCATGTACCCCGTTCTTGAACGCGGTGATGTCGATCTTGACCAGGTCACCCTCCTCGAGTGGGCGGGCGTCGGGGATCCCGTGGCAGATCACCTCGTTTACCGAGGTACAGATCGACTTCGGGAACGGGGGTGCCCCGGCGACGCCGGGGTATCGCAGGGCCGACGGGTAGGCGCCGTGGTCACACATATAGTCGTGCGCGACCGCGTCCAGCTCGTCGGTCGTCACCCCGGGCTGGATCCGGCTCGCCGCCTCGTACAGCGCCCGCGCGGCGATCCGGCTCGATTCGCGCATCAGCTCGATCACCTCGGCTGATTGGACGTGGGATCCGGTGTACCGGGCGGCCCGCGCCTTGCCCACGTATTCGGGGCGGGGGATCGACTCTGGAACCGGTCGCAGCGCAGACACGGGATAGGGTTCGACTCGGGTCACGAAAGGGCATGATACTGAGCAGGGGCTAAGCCGAGGAGAGCCATGGGTGACGGGCAGTGGTACTGGTGCTTGAGGCACCACCAGGTGGAGCCGTACCGGGGCTGCCGCAGCGCGGACCGGCTGGGTCCGTACCCGAGCCCCTCGGATGCGTCCGAGGCGCTGGAGCGGGTGCAACAGCGCAACGAAGAGTGGGAGACCGACCCGCGCTGGAACGAGGAAGAGGAGGAGTGAGTTAGGCGATCCGGACCTGGGCCAGGGCGGTCAGGACCCGCTCGTGGTCCCCGGCTTGCCGGGTGCTGGCGAAGACCACCGACCAGCGGTCCGGGCGGCCGTCGTCGACCACCAGCACCGCGACCGTCGTCAGCCCGGTCCTGCTGTTCTGACCGGGGCTGAGGCTGCCTGCCAGCAGCGCACCGGGGCGTTGGCTGACCGGCAACGGCCGCTGGGAAGTAATCGTCAGGGACGCCGGCGTGTCGTACAGGCGCGGATCCCGGGTCAGGCAGTCCAGCAGCAGCCGGGCTGAGACCTGCGGGTCCGGGTACGCGGCGGTGCGCCGGATCTCGCCGAGGGAGAACTCGGCGGGGCGGCCGGTTGTGGCTGGCTCCTGGGCCGAGGCGACATCCGACAGGGCCCGCAGCACGGTCGTCGGGGCAGACCGGGCCGAGTACGGGATCTCCTCGGCCGGCAGTCGGAGCCGACCCCCATAAAGCGCGTCGTCACCCGGGTGGAAGGAACGATCTGGGGCCACGCCGATCTGGCAGGTTGCGGCCGGCCGAGACGGTTCCGGGGCCTGTGAGGTCTCGGCTGGCCCCGGCGGCGGGAGCGTGATCCGATACTTGTGCCGCAGCGGCGCCAGGCTAAGCAACACCCCGGCGGCGAGAATTAGCGCCAGGACCAATACCAACCAGCCGGTCCCCCGCGGCCGGTCCAGGGCCGGCGGGAGCGGCCCGGGAGGCTGACCGGCAGGGGGAATCCCGGTCGGCGGCAGGTTACTGTCGCGCGCGACGGCGACAGCGGTCCAGCGTTGCCCGTCGAACCACCGCCAGGCGGGGGCGCCGGTGGGGTCGGGGTACCAGCCGGGCCGCATCACATCTCCCACCACAGACATCACCACAGATCACCGAGATGATGCCATGTGCCGGTCAGGAGGGCCCGGCTGGGCGGGCAGCGTTCCTGGGCGTGTCTCGATGATGACCAGACGGTGTTGCCTGGGCGGTCGACGGTGATCGCCTGCTGGGCGTCCGGCCACGAACCGTTAGGTCGAAGGTCCCGCGGCGCTGACCGCTTCTGGCCCTCTCGATCGGGAAGGCTCTCGGTGGCCGCTCGCATGAGGTCGAAGACTCGGCGCGGGGTGTTACCTGCCCGAAACATCCACCGGGCAGAATCGCGGCATGGACAAGCAGACCGAGTTCGTCCTGCGCTCCATGGAGGAGCGTGACGTCCGCTTCGTACGGCTCTGGTTCACCGACGTCCAAGGTTTTTTGAAGTCGGTGGCGATCTCACCGGCCGAGGTGGAAGGCGCCTTCGCTGAGGGGATCGGTTTCGACGGTTCCGCAATCCAGGGCTTCGCTCGCCGGTACGAGTCGGACATGGTCGCCCACCCGGATCCGAGCACCTTCCAGATTCTGCCTTGGCGTGACCAGGCTCAGCCCACCGCCCGGATGTTCTGCGACATCCGGCTGCCGGACGGGTCGCCCTCGTACGCCGACCCGCGGTACGTGCTGAAACGGGCCCTGCGCAGGGCCGGTGATCTGGGTTTTACCTTCTACACCCACCCCGAGATCGAGTTTTATCTCTTCCATCCGCTGACCAGTGACGTGACGTCCCCGGTGCCGCTTGACTACGGCGGCTACTTCGACCACACCACCCTAGGTGAGGGATCCGATTTCCGCCGCCGCTCGATCGCGATGCTGGAGCAGATGGGAATTTCGGTCGAGTTCAGCCATCACGAAGCCGGGCCGGGCCAGCACGAGATCGACCTGCGCTACGCGGACGCGCTGACCATGGCCGACAGCATCATGACCTTCCGGGTTGTCGTGAAGGAGGTGGCGGCCTCACAGCGGATCCACGCCTCCTTTATGCCGAAGCCGTTGGCTGACGCCCCCGGTAATGGGATGCACACCCACGTTTCCCTATTCGAGGGGGACCGGAACGCCTTCTTCGACGCCTCGGCCGAATACCACCTATCCCAGGTCGCGCGGCAATTCGTGGCCGGGGTGTTGCACCATGCCGGTGACATCACCGCGGTGACCAACCAGTGGGTGAACTCGTACGTCCGGTTCGCCGCCGGGCAGGAGGCCCCGTCGTACATCTGCTGGGGCCGTAACAACCGTTCTGCCCTGGTCCGGGTGCCGGCGCTGATGCCGTCCAAGGGCGCCTCGGCCCGGGTCGAGGTCCGTTCGCTGGATTCGGCCTGCAACCCGTATCTGGCCTACGCGCTGCTGCTAGCCGCCGGGCTGGACGGGATCGAACAGGGGATGGACCTGCCGGTCGGCGCCGAGGATGACGTTTGGACCCTCACCGAGCATGAGCGCCGGGCGCTGGGCATCAAGCCGCTGCCGCGTAGCCTGGAGGAGGCGATTAGGCGGATGGAGCGTTCCGAGCTGGTAGCCGAGACCCTCGGCGAGCATGTCTTCGACTATTTCCTCCGCAACAAGACCGACGAATTCGAGCAGTACCGCCGCCAGGTCACGCCGTGGGAATTGAGCCACCTGCTGCAGGCGCTGTAACCGCTGCGCTTAGGTGAGCGGGAAACTGCTGGACAGGTCGGCGTGGACCCCGCTGTGACGCAGCCGGTGGTCGGCCGCCGCCTCGGCCCAGGTCAGGGCTCCAGCGGCCAGCTCGAGGAAGGTCCGCGGATCGGTCTCGACGACGGCGGGGGGAGTGCCGCGGGTATGCGTCGGGCCGCTGCCGTCGCCGAGCTGCACCGCCGCGTACGGGGGGATCCGCAGTTCGACCGTACGGCCGGGCGTGGTCTCGCCTAGGTGGGCTGCCGCCGCCCGGACCGCCAACGCGACCAGGCTCCGGTCCGGTACCTCCAGGGCCGTGACCGCGGCCGCCAGCTGCCGGGCCCCGGACCCGGGACCCGCAGCGCCGAGGGCCGACAGGGCCGCCGCGACCTGCTGGTGCAGGCGGCGGGAGGAGACAGGCACAGCTGAACGCTACCCGGGCCGGCATCGGGCCCCGCGACGGCGGGTCTGTGGCTAGCCTGAGCGGATGCGGCTCGCGACGACCCAAGGTGACCTGGTCCGCAGAGGTTTCCGGGATCTCACGACGGCGACCGCCCTGGTGGAGCAGCTCAGCGAGCGACACCAGGACGGCGCCCGGCACTTCCTCGACCTGGCAGGCGAGGCCATCGACCCGGACCTGGCGCTCGCCGGGCTGGCCAGGCTGCTAGACGCCGACCCGCCCCGGGTACATTCGCTGGTCGAGCAGCCTGCCTTCGCGAGCCGGGTGGTGGCGGTGCTGGGTGGCTCGACTGAACTGTCCCGCGGCCTCGTGGCGCAGCCGCTGGATGTTGAGGTGCTGGCGCCGGCTCCGGTACGCAGCGATGCTGCCGAGATCCGATCCCGGCTACTGCGGGCGGTGGGGGCGGACCCGCAGGCCCCGGTCCCGGTGGCCAGCGGCACCGCCGACGAGTTGCGGCGTACGTATCGACGCGAGCTGTGCCGGATCGCGGCCCGGGACCTTACCGCGGCCGAGCCGCTGGCCTTGCTGCCGGACATCGCCGCCGAACTGGCCGACCTGGCCGGGGCGGTGCTGGAGGGGGCCTTGGCGCTGGCCCGGGCCGCCACCGCTGACCAGGATTGCTGCCGGCTGGCGGTGGTGGCGCTGGGTAAGACCGGCGCCCACGAACTTAATTACCTCTCCGACGTGGATGTGCTCTTTGTCGCCGAACCGGCCATCGGGGCGGGCCAGGAACCGCGCTGCGGTCCGGACCAGGCGGTCGCGATCGGGACCCGGCTGGCGGCCACGCTGAGCCGGATCTGCTCAGAGCATTCCGCAGCCGGCACTATCTGGGCCGTGGACTCCGGGCTGCGCCCGGAGGGAAAGGCTGGCCCGCTGGTGCGGACCCTGGCCAGCATGGAGGCGTACTACACCCGATGGGCGACCAGCTGGGAATTCCAGGCGATGCTGAAGGCCCGCCCGGCCGCCGGGGATCTGACGTTAGGACAGGCCTTCTGTGACCTGGTATCGCCGCTGGTGTGGGCTGCCGGGGAACGTGAGGGCTTCATTCATGACACGCAGGCGATGCGGCAGCGGGTGATCTCGCTGATCCCGGCCCGGGACGCCGACCGGGAGATCAAGCTCGGCTCCGGCGGGCTGCGGGACACCGAGTTCAGCGTCCAGCTGCTGCAGCTGGTGCACGGCCGCGCAGACGAGCGGCTACGGCTACGCGGCACCTTGCCGGCCCTGGAGCGGCTGGTCGAGCATGGCTATGTGGGGCGCGAGGACGGGCGCCAGCTAGGCGAGGCGTACCGTTTTCAGCGGCTGCTGGAGCACCGGGTACAGCTGTACCGGATGCGGCGTAGCCATCTGCTGCCTGATGATCCGGACGGGTTGCGGATGTTGGCCCGGGCGACCCGGTTGTCCGGCCCGGATGAGGTCCTGGAGCAGTGGCGTCACAGCACCCGGGTGGTGCGTCGGCTGCACCGGCGGATCTTCTACTCACCGCTGTTGGAGGCGGTGGCCCGGATCCCGACCGCCCAGATGCGGCTCACCCCTGAGGCCGCCCAGACCCGGCTGCTGGCGCTCGGGTACGCCGACCCGGCAGCCGCGTTGCGGCACCTGCAGGCACTGACCACCGGGATCACTCGGAGTACGGAAATCCAACGCCAGCTGTTGCCGGCAATGCTGGGCTGGTTCACCGAGGGCTGTAACCCCGATCATGGGCTGCTCGCCTTCCGGCAGATCTGCGAGGCGCTAGGCAATACCCCGTGGTATCTGAGGGCGCTGCGCGATGAGGGGGCGGTGGCGCAGCGGCTGGCCCGGATCGTGTCCAGCTCCCGGTACGCGGTGGACCTGCTGCGCCGGGCCCCGCAGCAGGTTGAGCTGCTGACCAGCGACGAGCAGATCAGCCCCCGGCCCGGCAGCGAGATCAGCTGCGCGATGAGTTCGGCCGTGGCGCGGCACCCGGAATCTGCGGCCGCGGTCGAGGCGGTTCAGTCCCTGCGGCGCCGCGAGCTGCTGCGGGTGGTGATGGCCGACCTGCTCGGTGACATCACGCCGGAATCGGTCGGCGCGGCGCTGAGCGAGATCGCGACCGCCACCGCCCAGGCGATGCTGGAGCTGGCTGCGCGCGAGGTCGGGGAGGTTCCACCGATCGGGATCGTCGCCTGCGGCAGCTGGGGCGGGGGAGAAGTTTCGTACGGTTCGGACCTGGACGCCTTGTTTGTGATCGGCGACGGCATCCGGCCGCAGGCCCAACGCCAGGCGGTCGCAGCGGTCACCCGGCTACGGGCCCTGCTGCGCCATGGCGGCGGCGATGTGGCGATCAGCCTGGACCCGGACCTGCGCCCGGAGGGCCGCAACGGGCCCCTGGTCCGTAGTCTCGGCTCGTACCGGGCCTACTACGACCGCTGGTCGGCCACCTGGGAGGCCCAGGCCCTGCTGCGGGCCACCCCGGCCGCCGGGGACCATGAGCTGGCAGCTCGGCTGGTGGCGGCGATTGACCCGGTGCGCTACCCGCAGGCGGGGCTCAGCGCCCAGCAGCTGGTCGAGATCCGCCGCTTGAAGGCCCGGATGGAGACCGAGCGGATGCCGCGCGGGGTGGATCCGAGACGGCACCTGAAGCTGGGCCCGGGTGGCCGCTCTGATGTGGAGTGGGTGGTCCAGCTGGTACAGATGCGCCACGCTGGCGAACTGGCCGAGCTGCGGACTCCGAAGACCCTGCCGGCCCTGACGGCAGCGGTCACTGCCGGGCTGGTGGGCGAGGCTGACGCCGCCGCGTTGCGGGCCGCGTGGCTGTTCGCCGGACGGATCCGCAATGCCTCGATGCTGGTCCGGGGCCGGCCCTCGGACCTGGTCCCGACCGATGGCCGCGAATTGGGCCAGGTGGCCCAAACCTTGGGGTACGGCCGCGGCGGTGCCTCTCATCTGTTGGAGGACTGGGGCCGGGTGTCTCGCCACGCGAAGCAGGTGGTGGACCGGCTGTTGTGGGCGTCGGATTAGGGCCAGAACGCGGTGCCTCGCCCGACGTGATGGGCGGATGTATGTCGACTCGACTGGTAGAGAGCAGTATCCGGATCATTCTTTCGGCTGGGCGGATTCGCATTACCTGCGGGCTCTACCGCGGCTGAGATCTGACAAAATCAACCTCTTCTGAGTGATGATCAGTCAAGGGATGGGTCGGGTGGCTGTTGCGGGGCTGCGGTGGTACCGCTTCGGGCAGGTTGCCGAGCTGCGCCACGATCACCGCGGCCAACATCAGGGCACAGCCGATGATGCCGCGCAGGTCCATTCGTTCCCCCAGCCAGAGGGCTCCGCTGACGGCGCCGAAGACCGTTTCCAGCGACATGATGATGGCCGCGTGGGCGGCCTTGGCGTCGCGCTGGGCGACCACTTGCAGGGTGAATCCGACCCCGGTCGACAAGAAGGCCGTGTACGCCAGCGGGGCCGCCGCCCCGACTAGGCCCGCGAACGGATGCTCGTCCACCAGCGGTGCCAGCAGGGCGCTAAGCATGCAGCAGGTGGCGAACTGGACCACGCATAGCCGCAATGGGTCCTGCCGTCGGCCGACCCGGTCGATAACCAGGATGTGCCCAGTCCAGAACAGCGAGCAGATCAGCACTAGCAGGTCCCCCTGGTTGATGTGAAGCCCGTCTCGGATGCTCAGCAGGTACAGCCCGGTAACGGCCAGTACCGCCCCGACCCAGGTCCAGTTGCTGGTCCGGGCCCGGGGCACCACCAGCGTGGCGAGTGGGATGAAGACCAGGTACAGCCCGGTGATGAAGCTGGCATTACCGGCCGTGGTGTATCCCAGCCCGGCCTGCTGCAGCAGGGTGCCGCCAGTGAGCACAGCACCGGCCAGCGCCCCTGGCCAGAGCGCCGCCTGCCACCGACTACGACGCTGGGCGCGATCTACCCGCCCGGCCCGGTCAAAACCGGCCACTGCCGGGATCAGGGCCACAGCCCCCAACAGGTTGCGGACCGCGTTGAACGATGCCGGGCCGGTGTCCTCAGCTCCCAGCCGTTGAGCTACGAAGGCTGAACCCCAGATGGCGGCGGTCAGCAGCAACAGCAGATTCGCCCGTAGGGTCCGGCTCACCGCGTCACCTTACCGGCCGCGTCTGCTCGTCAGCAGGTTGGCCGAGCCACCCGGGTTCGCGCTAGGCGGGGAATACGTCGACGACGGCCCGATGGAGGTTGCCCGAGCCGTCCGGGTTCGCGCGCCGCGCCACAGGGGATCCCTGTCCCGGGGCCGGCTGGGCTGGTGCTGCGCCGTAGGATTAAGTGGTGAGCATCTCGACGCGAGCCCAACGGTTGACTGGATGGGGACGCACTGCCGCCACCGGCTCGCATGTGCTGCGCCCTACCGACCCGCAGATCGTGATTGACGCGGTCACCAAGGTTGCCGAGGCGACCAGCGGGCCGCTGTGTCGCGGCGTGGTGGCCCGGGGGCTGGGCCGCAGCTACGGCGATGTGGCGCAGAACAGCGGCGGCATGGTGATCGATACCACCGGGCTGGACCGGGTACTGCAGGTCGATCCGACCGCGGCCACGGTCGTAGTCGAGGCCGGCGTCTCGCTGGACCGCCTGATCCGGGTGGTCCTTGCGTACGGGCTGTGGATCCCGGTGCTGCCCGGCACCCGGCAGGTCACGGTAGGTGGGGCTATCGGCTGCGATATCCACGGCAAGAACCACCACAGCGCCGGCAGCTTCGGCAACCATGTCCGCTCGATGCGGCTGCTGGTCGCGGACGGACGGGTGTTGGACCTGGCCCGCGACGGCAGCCCCGACGATCCCGATGCCAGCATCTTCTGGGCCACGATCGGCGGCGCCGGGCTGACCGGGATCATCCTGGAAGCCTGTCTCGACCTGGAGCGGGTTGAGTCCGCCTATTTCGTCGCCGACGGGATCGTGACCCGATCCCTGGAGGAAACGATCGCCGTCCACTCCGACGGCTCCGAGGCCCATTACCCGTACAGCTCGGCCTGGTTCGACGCGATCTCGGAGCCGCCCAGGCTGGGCCGGGCCGCGATCAGCCGGGGTCATCTCGCCAGCCTCGACGAATTGCCGCCGAAGCTACGCCGCGACCCGCTGCATTTCGACGCCAAGCCGCTGCTCACCCTGCCCGATATCTTCCCGAACGGGTTGGCGAACCGGCTCACTTTCTCCGCGCTCGGCTCGCTCTGGTACGCCAAGAGCGGCACCTACACCGGCAAGGTGCAAAGCCTGACCGCCTTCTACCACCCGCTGGACCTGATCGGGGAGTGGAACCGCGCGTACGGGCCGGCTGGTTTCCTGCAGTACCAGTTCGTGGTCCCGACTGCCGCGGTGGACGAGTTCGGCTCCCTGGTCCGCGAAATCCAACGCAGCGGGCATTATTCGTTCCTGAACGTGTTCAAACTGTTCGGGCCGGGAAACCAGGCTGCGTTGTCGTACCCGATGCCGGGGTGGAATGTGTGCGTCGACTTCCCGATCAAGCCGGGCCTGTCGACCTTCCTGAACCGGCTTGATGCCCGGGTCCTGGAGCTCGGCGGGCGCCTGTACGTGGCGAAGGATTCCCGGACTAGCGCCCAGACCTTCCACGCGATGTACCCCCGCCTCGAGCAGTGGCGGGCGGTTCGACGCCGGGTCGACCCAGACGCCGTCTTCGCCTCCGACCTGGCCCGACGACTGGAGTTGCTGTGATCAACGCGACTGGGAATCCTCAGACCATTCTGCTGCTGGGCGGCAGCTCCGAGATCGGGCTGGCGATCGTCGGCGAATATCTCAAACAGGCGCCGGCGCGGGTGATTCTCGCCGCCCGTCCGGGCGACCCGGAAGGTGACCGGGCGGTCGCTGACCTGATGGCCGGCGGCGCCACTGCGGTGGAGCGGATCGACTTTGACGCAGCCGATTTCTCGTCCCACCCGGCGATCATCGAGCAGGTCTGGGCCGGTGGTGACGTGGATCTGGCGATCGTTGCCTGGGGGCTGTTGGGCCAGGCCGAGCAGTTGTGGCAGGATCAGCGGGCGGCGGTCGACTTCGTCGGCGTCAACTACACCGGCGCGGTGAGTATCGGGGTGCTGCTCGGGCAGCGGATGCGCCAGCAGGGGCACGGTCAGATCATCGTCATGTCGAGTGTGGCCGGGGAACGGGTCCGGCGTTCCAATTTCATGTACGGGTCGGCCAAGGCCGGCTTGGACTCGTTCTACCTGAACCTGGGCGTGGCGCTCGAACCGTACGGAGTGAGGGTGCTCGTGGTCCGGCCCGGGATGGTCCGGACCCGGATGTCGGCGCACCTCAAGGAGGCTCCGCTGACTATCGACAAGGAGCAGGTCGCCGACCTGGTGGTCCGTTCGGTGGCCGCCGGTAAGGACCTGGTCTGGGCGCCGCCCGCGTTCCGGTGGGTGATGGTGGCCCTGCGGCATATCCCGCGTCCGATCTTCAAACGGCTGCCGATCTAGCCGAGCGTCACCTATCCGACGCGGGCTGGCAGGTCGATTAGCCCGAAACCTTGCAATCTCCTGGTGGCACCTGGGCGGCCGCCTGGTCGCGCTGCCGGGCCAGGGCCCGGTTCTGGTCGATCACCTGCGCCGCCTCGACGACCTCGGCCGGGTCCTCGGGGTCGAGGTCGAACCAGGAGCCGGCCTGCGCCAGCGGGATCGTCGCTATGGGACCGAGGCTGCTGGGTCTTCACCCGTGGCCCGGGCTGCTGGCAGGGGTTACCCCGGCAGAGATTAAGATCGGTGGGCCTGCGCCAAGGGCCCCACGGTCACGGTGTGATGTTCTGTGCCCAGTGGCCGTGCGGGTGCGAAGGAGACCGGATGAGCGACATGACGATACGGCGCGGGGCGCTGCCGGGGATTGACCTGCACGAGATCATCGGGCATGGCGGGTTCGCGGTCGTCTACCGGGCCCAGCAGATCAGCGTCCAGCGTGAGGTGGCGGTCAAGATCGACACCCGGCCGCTGATCGACGACCAGGCCCGGCGCAGATTCCTGCGCGAGGCCACCGCTTCGGCGCGGATTTCGTCGCACCCGCATGTGGTGTCTTTGATTGATGTCGGGACCACCTCCGATGGGCGGGCCTACTTCGTGATGGAATTGTGCCCGAATGGGTCGCTGGCGGACCTGGTTCGGACCCGGGGCGCATTGCCGGTCGCCGACACTATCGAATTGGGGATCGCGATCTCCAGCGCTTTGGCGGCGGCGCACGAGAACGGCATCTTGCACCGGGATGTGAAACCCGCGAATGTGCTGATCGACGGGTACGGGACGCCGCGGCTGTCAGATTTTGGGATCTCGGCGCTCCTGTCTCCCGACGCCGAGATCTCGGCCACGATGGAGGCGCTGACCCCGGGCTTCGCCCCGCCGGAGGTGGTCGCAGGGCAGCGACCTACCCCGCAGGGGGATGTCTGGTCGATGGGCGCCACCTTGTACACCCTGGCCACCGGCCGCCGGCCTCGGACCAGGCAGGACGGGACTCCCCGTACCGTCCAGGAGATCATGGCCGACCCGTATGCGCCGCTGCCGCCGGTGACCGCTGAGGGCAGCGAACAGCTGGCTCGGGTGATCGAACGGGCTGTGGCCCCGGAACCGAAAGACCGCTACCCGGACGGCCGGGCCCTGTACGAGGCGTTGCGGGCGATTCGCCCCGCCTCTGACGGCCCCGGCCGGATCGTGGGTGGCCCCGAGGCCGGGCTGCTGACCACCCTGCGGGACGTGACCTCGCCGGCCCCGGCCCAGGCGCGGCCCCGGCGGCGTTGGCCGATGGTCGCCTCGGCGGCGGTTCTGGGGGCGGCCCTGGGCAGCGGGGGCACCTTCGCGTTGCTGCGCCTGACCCCGGCCGGGCTCCTGCCTAGCGTGCCGACGGGTACCGCGACCGGTGCCGCCGCAGGCTCAGCCGCGCCGCAGGTGGGGGTCTGCTGGGGTGGGATCACCTCGGTCTCCGGGAAGATCAACGCCCGGCAGGTCCCGTGCACCGAACCCCACTACTGGGAGACCTTCGCCTCCGGTTTCCTGGAGCAGAACACCAACCCGGACAGCGACGACCTCAACTCTGATAGCAACGTTGAGAAGGCCTGTACCCAGGAGACGCTGAAGTCCTACCTGCCCGGCAAGCAGGGCTCCTACGACATCCAGGTAATCCCGGCGCAGACCCGGCCGGCGAGCGGCGCCGTGGGTTTCTCCTGTGTCGCTGCGAAGGAGAACGCGGGGGAGGTGACCGGTCAGCTCAAGGACAGCTGAGCCGGTCACCCGCAGCTACGGGTTACACCTCCAAGCCCGGGTAGAGCGGCTTGGCCGCCACCAATTCCTTAGCCTGGGACCGGACCCGCTCGGCCAGCCCGTCCGCGATCAGGTATTTGGCTTTGCCCGGGCCGGTCTTGGTCTGGACCGGGCGGGTGGCCTCCAGCACATCCGCGATCAGGTTTGCCACCACGGTGAACTCGTCGGCGCCGAAACCGCGTGAGGTCAGCGCCGGGGTCCCGATCCGGACCCCGGTGGTATACCAGGCGCCGTTCGGGTCCTGCGGCACCGAATTGCGGTTGGTGACGATCCCCGAGTCCAGCAGGGCGCCCTCGGCCTGGCGGCCGGTCAGCCCGTAGTCGCGTACGTCGATCAGCACCAGGTGGTTATCGGTGCCGCCGGTGACTAGCCGGACCCCGCGCGCCAGCAGCCCCTCGGCCAAGGTCTTAGCGTTCGCTGCGACCGCCTGGGCGTACGCCCGGAAAGCCTCGGTCCGGGCCTCGGCGAAGGCCACCGCCTTGGCCGCCATGATGTGCGACAGGGGCCCGCCGAGCACCATCGGGCAGCCCTTGTCGACGCTCGCCGCGTAGTCGCCGGTAGCCAGGACGAAACCGCCCCGGGGGCCGCGCAGCGATTTGTGGGTGGTGGAGGCGACTAGGTCCGCATAACCGACCGGGTTCTCCTCACCGGTGAAGACCTGCCCGGCGACCAGCCCGGCGAAATGCGCCATGTCGACGAACAAGGTGGCGCCGACTTCGGTGGCGATTTCCTTCAGCCGGGCGAAGTTCAGCCGCCGCGGGTAGGCCGAATAACCGGCCACCAGGATCAGCGGCTTGAAGTCGCGGGCGTCGGCCAGCAGCCGGTCGTAATCGACCAGGCCGGTTTCGGGGTCGGTCCCGTACGCCCGTTGGGCGAACATCTTGCCTGAGATGTTGTGCCGGAAACCGTGGGTGAGGTGACCGCCGGCGTCGAGCGACATTCCCATCACCCGCTGCTGGTTGAAGTCACGCCGCAGCGCCTCCCAGTCCTGCTCGGTGAGGTCGTTGACGGTTTTCGCGCCCAGCCGTTGCAGGGTTGGCGACTCGACCCGGTGTTGCAGGATCGCCCAGTACGCGACCAGGTTGGCGTCGATCCCAGAGTGCGGCTGCACGTAGGCGTATTCGGCGCCGAAGAGTTCCCGGCAGTGCTCGGCGGCCACCGCTTCGACGGTGTCGACGTTCTGGCAGCCGGCGTAGAAACGGTGCCCGATAGTTCCCTCGGCGTACTTGTCGGACAGCCAGGTTCCCATCGTCAGCAGCACCGGCAGCGAGGCGTAGTTCTCGCTCGCGATCAGTTTCAGCGAGCCGCGCTGGTCGGTCAGCTCGCTGGTGATGGCCCCCGCGATCCGGGGTTCGACGCTGCCGATGATGTCCAGGATCTGACGGTAGGCGGCGGTGGCAGTGGCAGTGACGTCCATGTGGCTCCTCGGTCGGGGTTGCCGGCAGCCTATCGGTGCCCCTGCGGCCTTGTCTGGCAAGGTGCCGGGTTTGCTCGGGTGTTTCTCGGCGGCCGGCCGGGTACGGGCCGTGGGCAGGCTGGGGCTATGGGTACGCGGCTGTCGTTGCCTGCTGGGCGGGTCTGGGGGAGCTCACGCCCTAGAGTTGCCGGTTAGGCCCTTGCGTGATCGGAAGAACACGCGTCATGATGAAGTGCTGACTTATGCGCCTGGTGGTGATCGGATGCCCGCTGTTCTCCTGAGTTTGAACGATCCAAAAGTCTATTGCTGGCGTCTGCAAGTGACTACGGCGAGGGAGACAGTGGCCTCTGGCTAGGGGAAACACTGGATCTGGCCGAGAATCAATGGTCAATGGTCTTCCCGAGGGGGCTTTGTGGGGGGGTTGACATGGCGGCGCCGCAGTGGCAGGCTGACCTTGTCTCTGGCACCCCCCTTCGCAGGAGGAATCGATGCTTACGGCATTCGAGGTTACGGTGCTCGCGCAGCCTGCGCTGGGCTGTCCGGCGCCGGGTGGCGGCCCGGGTGTGACTGCCCGCTCAGGCCAGACGACAGCGGCAGGCGGCTGTGGCCGGCAGGCCCGCTACCGCAGCCGAGAGCGGCTCCGGCTCGCGAGTCGGGCTCTTGCTTTTGCCTGTGAGGGTCAGCAGCAGGCGCGGACGGGTGAGTCGAAGGCCCTGTCTTCTGTGAAGGCCCTGTCTTCTGTGAAGGCCCAGGGGTTGGTGGTGGCGTGG